>Ga0157376_10000306_pt1 | contig 32874 bp, 28 predicted proteins | sample M45metaG_FD_121801 | JGI IMG/M metagenome (GOLD analysis project Ga0157376, IMG submission 121801) | Miscanthus rhizosphere microbial communities from Kellogg Biological Station, Michigan, USA - M4-5 metaG | ecosystem: Host-associated > Plants > Roots > Rhizosphere > Soil | place: USA: Michigan...
CCGACTGGATCGAAGACCAGCACGCGGCCGCGCGGCGCCTCGACGTCGCTCGGCCGGTCGACGTCCGGGAGAGCGAAGAGGTCCCGGTCGCGATCACGTCGGGCTGGCGCCATCCGCTGCTCCTCGTCGGCCGCGCGGCCCGTCTCTGGGCGGCGGACCGGCGCCAGGTGGTGCTCCTCCACGAGCTCGCGCACGTCAAACGCGGCGACTGGCCCGCCCTGCTGATGGCGGAGGTCGCGATCGCGGTGTACTGGTTCCATCCGCTGGCGCAGTGGCTCGGAAGGCGTGTGCGCCGCGACGCGGAGCAGGCCTGTGACGAGCTGGTGATCGCTTCCGGGACGAAGCCCTCGGTCTATGCCGCGCACCTGCTCGGCATTTTCCGCGCGCTCGGCGCCACGCCGCAGGCCGCCGCGCCGGCGCTGGCCATCGCGCGGCCGCACCACTTCGAGGAGCGCCTGCGCGCGATCCTCGACCCGCCCGCGGGCGCGACACCGGCTGCCTGGGTCCCCCGCTTCGCGGCCGTCGGGCTCGTGGCCGTGTCCGCCGTGGTGGCGGCGATCCAGCCGCAGACCCCGGTCGCGATGGCCGCGGCGCCCCATGGCGCGACCTGTCCATCGGCCCGGGCCGCTGCCGTCCCGGTCGTCGCCGCGGCGCCCGCCGCGCCCGAGGAGAACGAGGAAGCGGTCGACGCGGAAGAGCCCGAGGACGGCAAGCCGGTCAATGCGATCTGGTCGACGCGCAACTCGCAGACCATGAACGCCGCGCACAAGACCCTGATGGGATTCGTGAAGGCTTCCAACCCCCGCACGCGCGACGGCGGCGACTGGTACGACCAGGGCATGCGCCTCCACCGCAAGGGCAAGTACCAGGAAGCCATCGCGGCCTTCGAGAAGGCGATCGAGGACGGTCACAGGGAGGACGCCGCGAGCTACAACATCGCCTGCGGCTATGCCCTGATGGGCCAGAACGACAAGGCCTTCGAGTGGTTGAAGCGCTCGATGGACGAGGGCTTCGACCTCGCGGCGTACATGGGCCACGACGACGATCTGGACGGCCTGCGCGACGACCCGCGCTGGTCGGAGTACAAGAAACTCGCGCGCGAGCAGAAGGCCGACGAGCACAAAGGCGAGGCGAAAGCCGCCGCGTCGCGTTACGAGCGCCTCCTCGCCAGGAATCCGAAGAGCGGCGAGCCGTTCTTCGACATCGGGCGCGAGCTCCTGAACGCCGACCAGTACGACCTGTCCGCGAAGGCCTTCCAGACCTCGGCCGAAAGGGGTTACCGCGCAGGCACTTCGCTCTACAACGCGGCCTGCGCGTTGTCCCGGGACGACAAGAAGGACCAGGCCATCGAGATGCTGCGCAAGTCGCTCGACGCAGGATTCGACCAGCCGGACATGTTCGACACCGACGACGACCTCGACAACGTTCGCAAGGACCCGCGCTTTGCCGCGCTCGCCGACGAGGCCGCCGCGCTGTCGCTGCCGGGCTACTCCAACGGGCCCTGGACCGCGCGCTCGCGCTCGACCCGGTCCCGGTGGCGCGAGGACGCCAGGCGCTTCGCGTCCTACGCGGAGAAGCACCCCACCGTCGGGCGCGCCTGGTTCAACCTCGGTTTCGCCTCGCTGGCCGGGGACCGGCCGGACGAGGCGGCCGCGGCTTTCCACAAGGCGCTCGACCTCGGCTATCGCAAGCCGACGACGATGTACAACCTCGCGTGCAGTTACTCCCGGCTCGACCAGAAGGACGCCGCGTTCGACTGGCTCTTCAAGGCCGTGGATGCCGGATTCGACCAGGCCTGGACCATGCGCTTCGACGACGACCTCGACAACCTGCGCGGCGACGGCCGCTACCGCAAGGCGGTCGCGATGGCCAGCGGCCGGGACAAGAGCACCGACTCGAACTAGGGTCGAACCGTCAGCGGCGCGCGAGCGCCCGGTCACCCTCGCAGGCGCCGGGCGCGCACGCGCGCGGCCGGCGCCGCGTCCAGTAGACGATCCCGAGCATGAGCGCGCAGCCGCCCGCGCTCAACCAACCCGCGTCCAGCCACCGCCCGCCGAGAATCGCCAGCGCGGCCGCGACCGCCAACAGGCGCACCGGCCACCACCGCGCCGTCGCGAGCGTGATGCCGAGCCAGCCCGCCACCGCCGCAGCGGCGATCGCCTCGACGGCGGGGCCGTGCGGCAGCGCGACTCCCAGCGCCGCGGCGAGCGGCAGGAAGCAGAGCGGGCACTTGGGAAGAAACGGGACCGCCGCCGCGGCTCCGGCGGCGGCGATCCTCGCGAAACGTCCGCGCGCGTCGGCCACGCCCGTTACTCCGCCACGCCCTTCTCCTTCAGAATCGCCCAGATCTTCTGGGGCGTCATCGGGATGTCGATGTGCGTCACGCCGAGGTGCGCGAGCGCGTCCACGGCGGCGTTGACGATCGCCGGCGGCGCGCCCACGGTGGCCGACTCGCCGACGCCCTTGGCCCCGAACGGGTGGTGCGGCGAGGGCGTGACCGTCTTGCCGGTCTCCCAGTTGGGGGTCTCCATGGACGTCGGCACGAGGTAGTCCATGAAGCTGCCGGCCTGGTTGTTGCCGTTGGCGTCGTAGCTGATCTCCTCCATGAGCGCCGGCGCCATTCCCATCGAGAGCCCGCCGTGGATCTGCCCGTCCACGATCATCGGGTTGATGATGTTGCCGCAATCGTCGACCGCGACGAAGCGCCGGATCTTGATCTCGCCGGTGCCGCGGTCGATGTCCACGACGCAGATGTAGCTGCCGAAGGGAAACGTCAAGTTCGGCGGATCGTAGTAGTTGACCGCCTCCAGGCCCGCTTCCATCCCCTGCGGGTGGTTGGTGTAGGCCGCGAAGGCGATGTCCTGGATCGTCTTCGCCTTCTGCGGCGCGCCCTTGACGGAGAACTTGCCCGGCTCCCAGACGAGGTCCGCCTCGCTCACCTCGAGCAGATACGCCGCGATCTTCTTCGCCTTCTCGCGGATCTTGCGGGCGGCCATCGCCCCGGCGGCGCCCGCGGTCGGCGTCGAGCGGCTCGCATACGTCCCGAGGCCGTAGGGCGCCGTGTCCGTGTCGCCCTCCTCGATCTCGACGTGGGCCGCCGGGATTCCCAGCTCCTCGGCAATGATCTGCGCGTAGGTCGTCTCGTGGCCCTGCCCCTGCGACTTCGTGCCGAAGCGGGCGATCGCCTTGCCGGTCGGGTGGATGCGGATCTCGCAGGAGTCGAACATCTTGAGGCCCAGGATGTCGAAGTGCTTGGAGGGGCCGGCGCCGACGATTTCCGTGAAGCTCGAGATCCCGATGCCCATCAGCTCGCCGCGCTTGCGCTTCTCGAGTTGTTCCTTGCGCAGGGCCTCGTAGCCGATCATGTCCATGGCCTTGCGCAGGGCCGCCGGGTAGTTGCCGCTGTCGTACTCCCAGCCGAGCGCGGACTTGTACGGGAACTTGTCGGGCTGGATGAAGTTCTTCATGCGCAGGGCCGCCGGGTCCATCTTCAGCTCCTGCGCGAGGCGATCGGTGATGCGCTCGATGGCGTGCACCGCCTCGGTGACGCGGAAGGAGCAGCGGTAGGCGACCCCTCCCGGCGGCTTGTTCGTGTACACGCCGTCGACCTCGCAGAACGCGTTGGGAACGTCGTAGGAGCCCGTGCAGATCGAGAAGAGCCCGGCCGGAAACTTCGACGGGTTCGCCGCCGCGTCGGCGTAGCCGTGGTCGGCCAGCGTCTTGATCCGCAGGCCCGTCATCGTGCCGTCTTTTTTCGCCGAGAGCTCGACGTCCATGTGGTAGTCGCGGGCGAAGGAATCGGCCTGGAGGTTCTCCATCCGGTCCTCGACCCACTTGATCGGCTTGCCAACCACCACCGAGGCCGCCACCGCGATGACGTAGCCGGGATACACCGGCACCTTGCCGCCGAAGCCGCCGCCGAGGTCCGGCGACACGATCCGGATCTTTTCCTCCGAGAGGCCGACGTGGCCGGCGACGAGCGCGAACACGGTGCGGATCGCGTGCGGCGCCTGGGTCGTCATGTACACCGTCAGCTTGCCCATGGCCCGATCGAAATCGGCGACGCAGCCGCAGGTCTCGATCGACGCGACGTGGATGCGCGGGATGTACATGTGCTCCCGGACGACGACGTCGGAATCCGCAAACGCCTTCTCGGTCCCCTTCCTGTCCCCCACCTCCCAGTGGAAGATGTGGTTGTCCTTCTTGCCCGGCTTGTCGGTGCGCAGAACCGGCGCCCCCGGCTCGAGCGCCTTGAAGGGGTCCACGACCACGGGCAGCGGCTCGTAGTCCACTTCCACCGCCGCGACGCCGTCCGCGGCCGTGTAGCGGTCGGTCGCGATGACGGCCGCGACTTCCTGCGCCTGGTACATGACGCGGTCGGTCGGCAGCACCATCTGCGTGTCCGACATCAGCGTCGGCATCCAGTGCAGCTTGTACTGCTCGAGGGTCGCTCCCGTGATGACGGCGAGCACGCCCGGGATCTTCAGCGCCTTCTCCGAGCGGATGGCCAGGATCTTCGCGTGCGCGTAGGGGCTGCGCACGATGTCCATGTGGAGCATCCCCGGGAGCTGGATGTCGTCCACGTAGTGGCCCTGCCCGCGGATGAAGCGGGGATCTTCCTTGCGCTTGATCGAGTGGCCCATGCCCCCGACCTCGAATGTCGTCTGGTTTGCCATGTCGTCCCCCTTAGGCCCGCGCCTTGGCGGCCGCGCTCTGGACGGATTTCACGATGTTGACGTAGCCGGTGCAGCGGCAGAGGTTGCCGGAGATCGCCTGCCGGATGTCGCCTTCGGTCGGGTTCGCGTTCTTCTCGAGCAGGGCGAAGCTCGTCATCATCATCCCCGGCGTGCAGTAGCCGCACTGCAGGCCGTGCTGCTCCCAGAAGCCCTCCTGGATGGGATGGAGCTTGGCGTTCTGCTCCAGCCCTTCGACCGTCATCACGTCGCGCCCGTCGGCCTGCACCGCGAGCACCGTGCACGACTTGACGGGCGTGCCGTCGAGCAGCACGGTGCAGGCGCCGCAATGCGTCGTGTCGCAGCCGATGTGCGTCCCGGTCAGCCGCAGCTTCTCGCGCAGCAGGTGCACGAGGAGCATGCGCGACTCCACTTCCGCGTCGTGTCCCGCACCGTTGACCTTCACGCTGATCTTGTGTGTCGACATGGCTAGGCTCCTTCCGCCCGCGCGACCGCCACCTTGAGCGCGCGCGCGGTGAGCACGCGGGCCATCTCCACCTTGTATTCGACCGAGCCGCGCCGGTCCGCGGAGGGCTCGGCGCTCTGCGACGCCAGCCGCGCGGTCTCCGCGATCGTCGCGGCGTCGGGCTTCTTGCCCACGAGAAACTTCTCGGCGGCCTCGGCCTGGACGGGCGTCAGGCCCGCGTTGGTCAGGCCGATCCCGGCGCTCGCGACCTCGCCGCCCTTGCCGAGCGTCACTTGCACCGCCGCGCCGGCGGTGGCGAAGTCGCCGACCTTGCGCTCGAGCTTCACGTACGCGCCGCCCGACTTCGGCGGGGGCGACGGAATGCGGATCTCCGTGAGGATTTCGTCGTGCGCGAGCGCGGTCGTGAAGAGGTCGGTGAAGAACGCGTCGATCGGGATCACGCGCTCCCCCTTCGGGCCGGTCGCGACGACCTGCGCGCGCAACGCGAGCATCGTGGCCGGGTGGTCGTTGGCGGGATCCCCGTGGGCGAGGTTGCCGCCGACCGTGGCGAGGTTGCGCACGAGGGGATCCGCGATCACGGCGGCCGTGTCGATCAGGATCGGGTAGCGCTTCTTCACGAGGTCGGAGTGCTCGAGCGCCGACTCGCGCGTCCGCCCGCCGATCTTGAGAAAACCGCCCTCCTCCTTGACGTACTCGAGGCCCGGGATCCGGTTGATGTCGACCAGGTGCGCCGCCGATCCCAGCCGCAGCTTCAGCAGCGGCAGCAGGCTCTGCCCGCCCGAGAGGACCTTCGCCTCGCCGGAATGCTTCGACAGGAGCCCGATCGCCTCCGCGAGGGACTTTGGCGCGTGGTAGTCGAATGGCGCGGGAATCATGACCCCTCCTTTTCACCCGGTTGCTTCACTGTGTTTCCTCCCAGTCGAGCGTCAGGCCGCCACCATCGGAATCAGCCGCTCGAGCGAGTCGAGATTGTGCGCCGGGGCGAGCACGTCTACGAACGGAAGCGCCGCCGCCATCCCCTGCGCGGTCGGCTCGTACCGCGAGTCCCCGAGCAGCGGGTTGAGCCAGATCACCCTGCGCGCGCGCAGGCGGATCGCCCGCATCGCCCGTGCGAGCATTTCGGTGTCGCCGCGGTCCAGGCCGTCGCTGACGATCACGACGACGGTCTTCGCGTCCACCATCTCGTCGAGGTAGCGCGCGGCGAACTCCGCCAGGCTCGCGCCGATCCGCGTTCCGCCCGACCAGTCGGGCACACCGGCCGCGAGCCGATCGAGCGTCGGGCCGATCCGGCCGGCCGACACCCACGGCGTCAGGCGCACGAGCGCCGTGTTGAAGGCGAACAGCTCCGTGCGTCGCGCTGCCCTCTTCAGGGCGAGCAGGAACGCGAGCAGGAAACGCCCGTGGGGGTCCATCGAGCCGCTGGTGTCGCACAGAACCACGATCCGCGGCTCCTCGACGGCCCGCGCACGGCGCGCCAGCCGCAGGATCTCGCCATCGGTCGAGACGGCGTCACGCAGGCTGCGGCGCAGGTCGATGCGGCCGCGGCCCCGCGTGGGGACGAGGCGGCGGCTGCGGCGCGTCGCCAGGCGCGGGACCAGGCGGGACAAGAGACGCTCCATCGCCGCGAGCTCGTCGGCGGTGCAGGCGTCGAAGGGCTTGGCGCGCAGCAGCGCCTCGGCGCTGTAGCCCGGCGTGTCGCCCTCGACGACCTCGCGTTCCTCCTCGACGAAGCGCCGGGGGCTCGCGCCGGCGGCGCCGGAGCGCCGTATCGGCAGCGACCGGTCGGAGGTGCGCCGCTCGTCCGTGGCGAGCGCCGGGTGCCCGGCCGCAACGGCGCTCCACCACGCGTCGAAGAGCTCGGCGAACGCCTCCGCGTCACGCGGGCCGATCTTCAGCGCGATCCCGAGGGCGCTCCGGACTTCGGCCCGGTCGCCCAGGTCCACCAGGTCGAGGGCCGTCGCCGCGTCGATCTCGTCGGAGAGGCTCACGCGGACCCGCCGCTCCCGCAGTGCGGCGGCGAAGCCGGCGAGGTGGACGACGAGGTCGCCGTCCCTCATGACGCCGGCGCCTCCAGGCGGGCCGCCTCGACGAGCGCCGTCAGCTCGGCTCCGGTCAGGTCCTGCAGATCGTGGCGGTCCTTCAGGATGCAGCCCAGCGTCTGCTCCACCGTCTCGGCGTCGAGCCGGTCCCGGTGGAGGCGCACGAGCGCCTGTGCCCAGTCGATGGTCTCGGCGGCGCCGGGCGACTTCAGGAGTTTGCGCCCGCGCAGGGACTGCACGAACCGTCCGATCTCCACGGCGAGGCGCTCGCTCACTCCCGGCACGCGAGAGTGGAGGATGCGGACCTCCTTTTCCAGGCCGGGGTGCTCGATGTACAGGTAGAGGCAGCGGCGGCGCAGGGCGTCGCCGATCTCGCGCGTCCGGTTGGACGTGAGGATGACGTGCGGCACGTGCTCGGCCGTCACCGTGCCGAGCTCCGGGATCGTGACCTGGAAGTCCGAGAGGACCTCGAGCAGGAACGCCTCGAAACCGTCGTCGGCGCGGTCGACCTCGTCGACGAGCAGCACCGGCGGGCGCTCGTGCCGCGTGATGGCCTTGAGCAGCGGCCGCTCGAGCAGGTACGGCCGCGAGTAGATGACCTCTTCGATCTCGGACGCCGGGCGACCCTCCTGTTCGGCCATCCGCACGCGCAGCATCTGCTTCGGGTAGTCCCACTCGTAGAGCGCCGTGTGGACGTCGAGGCCCTCGTAGCACTGCAGGCGGATCAGCTCGGTGCCGAGCAGGCGCGCGAGCACCTTGGCGACTTCGGTCTTGCCCACGCCCGCGTCGCCCTCGATGAGCAACGGCTTCTTCATCTCGATGGCCAGGAACACGGCCGTCGCGATCGCGGGCTCCGCGATGTAGCCCTGCCGCTCCATGGCTTCCTGCAGCGACTGGATCTCCGGTCTCATCCGGCCGATGCCCCCGCAAACCGCCCCGGCGCCGCGAGGAACTTCTCGCGGCAGCCCGAGCAGCAGAAATACCACGTCCGGCCGCCGGCCTCGGCCGTGTGGCGCGCGCCCTCGACGGCCACCGCCATCCCGCAGACGGGGTCCTTCTCCTCCCGCGCGGCCGCGACCGGCAGCGACCCCGCCGACCCGATCCGCTCTGCGGCGGCGCGCCGCACCTGGACGATCTCGGCCAGGATGCTCACCGCGATCTCCTCCGGCGTCCGCGCCCCGATGTCGAGGCCGGCGGGACTCTTGACGCGGTCGAACGCCGCGGGAGGCATGCCCCGCGCCTCGAGCGTGCCGCGGATCTGCGCGTACCGCTTCGCGCTGGCGACGACGCCGACGTACTCGGGCTCGACCGCCAGCGCCGCCCGGAGAGCCTCCTCGTCGCGCTCGCCCATCGTCGCGACGACGACGAACGGCCGCGCGGTCCCGCGCCCGGGGGGCTCGTCCGTCCAGACGCGCTCGGCCTCGGGAAACATCGTCCGCTCGGCGGCGGGATCGGCCGCGTCCACGGCGAATCCCATCGCGGCCGCGACGCGCGAGAGCGCCCGCGCCACCGGCGAGACGCCGAACACCAGGAACCGGGAAGGTGGCAACACGGGCTCGAGGTAGATGTCCACGGTGCCTCCGCTGTGGCAGGTCATGGGAAACGTCAGGACTCCGGGCCGCCGGTCCTTTGCCGGCTCCGGCGAGAGCGCGATCAGGCGCGGCGCGCCGTCCGCAATCGCCTTGAGCGCCTCGCGCACGACCGTGGGTTGCGTGCAGCTGCCGCCGAGCCAGCCGTGGAAGACGCCGGCCGCCGTGATCAGCGCCCCGTCGCCCTGCCGCGCGGAGCTCGCCGACTGTCGCCGGACCACGGTCGCGAGCGCGAACGGCTCCTCGTTGCGCACGAGCTCGGCGGCGAGGATCAGGAGCTCGGAGCGCACGGCGCCTCCGCATCCGGGCCGCCGGCCAGCGCCCGCTCGTAGTCCTCGGGCCGATCCAGATCCCGCAGGGCGGCCGCCGGCCAGGACAGCGTGACCGCCTCCCCGGAGTGGGCGCGGATCACGCGCTTGCTGCAACCCTCTCCGGCGGAGAGTTCCGGAAAGAGCGATCGGTCGTAGAGCGTCGGCGGCGCCTGCTCGCCCGCGTACTCCGATACGACGACCGGCGCGCCCGTCTCGCGGTGCCGCGCGGCGAGCGCCGCCAGCATCGCCTCGGTGACGTAGGGCATGTCCGCCAGCAGGACGATCGCCGCGGCGGCCTCGGGCGGCACCGCCGCGAGCCCGGCCACCCGGGACGTGTGGATGCCGCCGGCGTGGTCGGCGTTGACCACGATGCGGACGGCGAGCCCGGCCACTTCGGCCGCCGCGAGGTCCGCCTCGTGGCCCAGGACGACGACGACCGGATCGAGGCCGGCCGCGAGGGCCCGGCGCGCGGCGCGGCGCACGAGGCTCTCGCCCTCGAGGCGCAGCAGCAGCTTGTTGCGCCCCATCCGCGTCGAGGAACCCGCGGCGAGCACGACGCCGGCGACCGCGCCGCCCGGCTCACGTCGCATGAATGGCTCCCCGCCTCTGGCGCAGGTGCGCCGGCTCCCGCGACGTGTGAGCGGCCAGCAACTCCGCGACGACGGCCAGGGCCACCTGCTCGGGCCCTTCCGCGCCGAGATCGAGGCCGACCGGGCCGAAGACGCGTTCGTCGCCCTCGGCGCCGATCTGCCGGAGGATCTCGTCCGTGCGCGCGCGCGGACCGAGCAGGCCGACGTGCGGCGCGCCGGCGGCGAGCAGGTGCCGCGCCCACTCCCGGTCGTGCGCGAACGAGTGCGACATCACGACGGCGTACGTGCCGGGGCCGACGGGCAAGGTGGCCACGCCGTCCTCGGGGCGCAGGAGCGCGCGCCCGGCGGAGCCGGGAAAGCGCTCGGCCGAGAGAAAGGCCTCGCGGTGGTCCACGACCGTCACCCGAAACCCGACGTCGGCGGCGTAGGCGCAGATCGGCCGCGTGTCGTCGCCCGCGCCGAACAGCAGCAGCCGCGGAGGCGGCGCGAGCACCTCGATGAAGATCTCCGCATCGCCGACCGTGTCCAGGCGCGATTCCCTGGCGCGGATGCGCGCGGCGCCCTCGCGCGCGATCGCGCGGTCGAGCTCCGCGTCCCCGGTGGATCCGCCGGCCGCCCCGTCCTCGGAAACGACGAACATGGCGCCGACGCCGCGCGGTCCCCCGACGACCGTCGCGATCGCGAACGGCCGATCCGCGTCGAGCAGTTCCCGGGCGCGCTCGATCGCCTCGCGGGTCTTCGGCTCCGTCGCGGTCTGCACGAAGAGATCGACGGTACCGCGACACCCGAGCCCGAGGCCCCAGACCGCCCGGTCGTCCTCGCCCGTGTCGTAGCGCAGGCGTCGAGGCGCCGCCTCCCGGATCACGGCGAGCGCGGCTTCCCGCACGTCCGCCTCCAGGCACCCGCCGCTGATCGACCCGAGCGTGCCGCCGCCCTCTTCGACCAGGAACTTCGCGCCGGGGCGGCGATAGGCCGAGCCCGCGATGTGCACGACGGTGGCCAGGGCCGCGCGCCGTCCGCTCCCGGGGAGTCGGACGATGCCGGAGAAAAGCTCTGCCGTCTCTTTCCAGCGCTTCACGGCGCCTCCTGGGAGAGGCCAACGTACACCGCCCCCGGAAGGGGCGTCAACGAAATCCGCGCCGGTTCAGCAGGCCTTAAGATCGGGCGGTGCCGGATACCGAGATCGTCGTCATCGGGGCCGGCGTCGTCGGCCTCGCCGTCGCGGCCCGGCTGGCGCGCGATCGCGCGAACGTCGTCGTCCTCGACCGAAACGCAAAGCACGGCATGGAGACCTCGAGCCGCAACAGCCAGGTCATCCATGCCGGCATCTACTATCCCGAGGGCAGCCTCAAGGCGCGGCTCTGTGTCGAGGGCCGCCGGCGCGTCTACGACCTGTGCCTTCGCCACGCGATCCCCCATGCGAAGACCGGCAAGCTCATCACGGCCACGCGGGCCGAGGAGCTGCCGGTCCTCGACGCGATCGCGGCGACCGCAATCGGCAACGGGGTCGCGCTGACGCGCCTCTCCGAGGTTGAGGCGCACGCGCTCGAGCCGGACATCGCCTCGATCGGCGCGCTCTGCTCCCCCGAGTCCGGCATCGTGGACGCCCACGGGCTCATGGACCACTTCCTGCGCGAGGCCCTCGACTCCGGCGCGATGTTCCTCCCCCGCGCGGAGGTCGTCGGCCTCGAGCCCGCGCCGGGAGGCTACCGGGTCACCGCCCGGCAGGCCGGCGGTCTCGAGAGCATCACGGCCGAGCGGGTCGTCAACGCGGCGGGCCTCGACGCGGACACCATCGCCGCGCTCGCCGGGATCGACGTGGATGCCGCGGGCTACCGGCTGCACTGGTGCAAGGGCAGCTACTTCTCCGCGGCGACCCGCCTCGCGAAGACCGTCTCGCACCTGGTCTATCCCGTTCCCGCGCGCGAGAGCCTCGGCGTCCACATCGTCCTCGATGTCGGCGGCCGGCTGCGCTTCGGGCCCGACGCCGAGTACCTGCCGGGTCGGAGCCCGGACTACCGGGTCGCGCCCGAGAAGCGCGCCGAGTTCGCGGCCGCGGCGCGCCGCCTGCTCCCCGCGGTCAGGGACGAGGACCTCGAGCCCGACATCAGCGGCATCCGGCCGAAGCTGCAGGGCAAGGGCGAGCCGTTCCGAGACTTCGTGATCGCGGAGGAGGGCGCGCGCGGACTGCCGGGCTTCTACGACCTCATCGGCATCGAGTCACCCGGACTCACGGCGGCGCCGGCGATCGCGGAGCACGTGGCCCGCCTCGTGGCCGCGTAGGCGCGATCGCCGCCGCGCTCAGAAGTCCAGGACGGCCTGCGCCCCGATGACGAACGCGTTCGGCAATTCGCCTTTGGCGCCCGGCCGCACGATCCACTGGAAGTCGGGCTGAAACGTGAACCACTTCGTGACCTCGATCCCGTAGTTCCACTCGAGAACCATCTCGTAGGTCTCACCCGGCGCCGTGAAGTTCGCCCACGTGAGGGCGAAGCCCTGCGTGTCGAAGGGACGGCACGCGATCATCCCGTTGGCGACGACGCCACCGAAGGCCGCGAAGTCGTTCGTCGTGGTCGGCCCCTGGCCCCAGCTCGCTCCTCCGAGCACGCTCAGACCCGACGGCGCGCCGTCGGTGCCCGTACCCGGTCTGCCCGCCACCAGGTTCTGGTCCGCCAGGAAGTACACGCCGCCCTTCTCCGAGCCGGCGGCCGCGATGCGGCGCGGGAAGGCCGCAAGCCCGGCGACGCCGCGAACGGGGGCGCGCTCGCCGGCGGCCGCGGCGTCGATGCTCTGGTACCAGCCGCCGAGCTTGTAGTGGCCGGGCAGGCCGGGCGCGCCATCGCCGCGCACGTACCAGAGCTCGCCGACGACGGCCGTGCCGGTCGAGCCGCTCGTGGACCAGTCGAACCCGTGCGTGTCGGCCAGCGTCGGATTCACCTCGAAGCCGCCCACCTGGACCAGCAGCTCCGGCCGCGGCTTCCACCGCACGCGCCCGGCCCACGACGGCACCGGAAAGTACGGCATGTTGAGGTTCTGCGCGACGCCGCCCGGGTAGCCGCAGAAGCCGTTGTTCATGAAGATGCAGTACAGCGACGACGTGGCGAATTCCGCGGCCGGATAGCGGCCTCCTCGGAGGTTCCAGACGTCGCCGTCGAAGGACTGCTCGACCGTCATTTCGGTCAATCGATAGGTTTCCGTCGGGCCGTAGATCTGTTGCACCGTGAAGATGTTGCCGATGTAGTTCTTCGTGAGGCTCGAGCCGTCGCGGTCGGTGAAGGTCATACGGAACATGCCTCCTTTCCACGCGACGAGCTTTTCCAGGTCGAGCTCGATCTCGAGGTTCAGGCTGTCCGTGTAGGTGAACCCCTGCGCCCGCCCTCCAACGGGGTTGCCGGCCAGGTTGGTGAAGTACTGGAACGTGATCTTGACGCCGCTCTGCTCGAGCTTCGTGCGCGCGCCACCCCAGTCTCCCGTCAGCCGCTCCTCGTTGACCCACTTGTGCAGGTCCTGCGCGGGGGCCGCGGAGACGAGCAGGAGCGCGAGAACGGCCGCGGCGAATCTTGGCGAGCCGTCGCGCCTCCGGGGCTCGCTCGTGCGCCTCATGCCGACCACCATTATGACCGGGTTCGACTGCGCCCGGAGAGCGAAACGCCGACCGGCTGTATGCTCGCGTCATGCAACACGCCCGTCCGCGTCGCGCGCCCGCGATCCTCGCCCTCGCCGCGGCGGCGGGGATTCTCTCTTCGTGCAGCTCCGGCGGCTCCGCCCCGTCCGGCAAGCCCGCCTCCACCGACCCGGGCAAATTCGTCTGGCACGACCTGACCACCGACGATCCGGCCGCCTGCAAGAAGTTCTACGGCGCGCTCTTCGGCTGGGAGTACGTGGAGACGACCGTTCTCGGCCGGCCCTACACGGTCGCCCGCGTGGGCAAGCAACCGGTCGGCGGCATCCACGTGCCGGCGCCGTCGAACGCGGGCAAGACGCCCGCGCACTGGCTCTCCTACATGTCCGTGGCCGACGTGGACGCGACGGCGGACAAGGCGAAGGCGGCGGGCGCGGCCGTGCTCGCCGGCCCGCTCGCGATCGGCACGATGGGACGCGCGGCCGTGCTTCGGGATCCGCAGGGCGCCCCGTTCGGCCTGGTCCATCTCTCCGCCGGCGATCCGCACGATCCGGCTTCGCCCGTCGAGAACACGTTCTTCTGGAACGAGTACCTCACGCACGACATGGACGCGACGCTGGCCTTCTACAACGGCCTGGTGCCTTACGAGGTGACGGCCTCCAGGAGCGAAGCCGGCGCCGCCTACGTGGTGCTCAAGCAGAATCGACCGCGGGCGGGCGTTTTCCGCGTTCCCGACTCCCAGGCGAAGGTGCCGCCCAACTGGCTGCCGTACGTGCTGGTGTCGGACCCGGCGTCCCTGGCCGCCCGCGTCGAGGGGCTCGGCGGTCGCGTGCTGCTGTCGCCCAAACCCGAGCTTCGCAAGGGTTCCCTGGCCATCGTGGCCGATCCGACCGGCGCGGTCGTCGCCCTCCAGAAATTTCCGTTCTGATTGCGAGGAACATCCACCATGCGCAAGACCAGAATCGGCCCGCTTCGCCTCTTCGTGCTGCTCGTGCTCGTCGCCTTCGCCGCGGCCGCCGTCGGCTGCGAGACGACGACCTACGTCGGCGTCAGCTACGGCTACCCGGGGTGGGGCGGGCCCTGCTGTTATGGGGGCGGGCCGGGCTGGGGCGGCGTGTACATGGGCGGTCCCGTCTGGTGACCGCCCGGCTCTGACCGTCTAGCGCTGCAGGCTCGCGGCGCCGCCGTACATCACGACCTGCGTTCCGGAGACGATCGGCCGGGTGAGGTCGCCCACGGTCAGCGACAGGCTCGATCCGTCGATGGTTGCCGAGACCGCCCCGCCCGAGCAACCCATCATCTCGATGTTCCCGGTCAGCGTGTTGCCGCTCACCATCCCCTTGAAGACTCCCGAGCTGCCGCAGGACGTGCCCGAGATCGTGCCGTTCACCTGGGAACCGCTCTGCTGAAACGTCGCGGTGAGCTGCGAGCTCGCGCACGCGTTCGAGTCGGAGTGGAAGGTCCCCGTCCAGGTTCCCGCGACGTTGGCACCGGCGGGCGAGGTCACGGGGGCCGTCATCATGTTCGACGAGTCCTTGCAGGCGAGGGTCAGCGCGAGCGCGCCGACGGCTGCCAGAGCGGGCCAGATCGACTTTCGTCCGGAAGAGCGCATGAAGGCCTCCTTGCCGGTTTCAGATTTACCACAGCCGGAGCGATCCGGAGGCCTCCGCGCCGAGACTTAAGAAATGCTTAAGGTGGAAAGGCCGTCGGGTCGATGCCCGGAATCACCCGCAGGGCGTTCTTGTAGTACAGCTTCTTGAGGACCTCGTCGGGCAGCCCCAGGCCGTACATCTTCCAGAAGGCGTGGCGCTTGCGGTAGTAGTCGAAGTACTCGTCCTCGGTCTCGAGCACCCGGAAGTAGACGAGGTATTCGTCGGCGGCCCACGTGTCCTTGCCGAACAGCACGCGGTCCTGGTATTTGACGAACCACTCGCGCGCGGCGCGCGGCTGACGGCCGAGCTCGGCCAGGACGGCGCCGATTTCCGTGTAGACGTTGGGCATCTCGTCGAACAGCTTGCCGAGCCGCGCGAGGTCGCCGCCGAGCCAGCCGAGGTGCGCGTCGATGTAGCGCGTCTTCGGATGCCTGGAGAACATGTGGTGCTGCTCTTTCAGAATCTGCTCGAACGGCGGGTACTTCTCCGGCGGCCGCGCGCGCTGCGGAAATTGCTTCAGCTCCAGCCAGCGCTCGTTGTACTTGTCCTGCGGATCGAAAAAGGAGCGCGGTTCCCCCGAGTGGATGAGCACGGGGATGCCGAGCTCGCCGCACTTGTCCCAGACCGGATCGAGCCGCGGGTCGTCCACGGCGACGCGCTTGCCGGCCGTGTCGACGACGGAGAGCCCCAGGTTCTTGAAGATCTTCAAGCCCCGTGCGCCGTGTTTGTAGTCCTCCCCGAGCTGCGCGACCGCGCGTTCGGTCCAGCCGGGGCCGCCGATTCCCTTGAAGTCCAGGTTGGCGAAGACCACGAAGCGCCCCGGATACCGGCCCGGCAGGTTCCGGTAGCCCTTCTCGAACTCGGCGCCCTGGTCGCCGCTCAGGTTCACCATCACCTTCATGTGGATCCGGTCCATGTCGGCGACCAGCTGCGCCGCGTCGGCGGCCGAGATGTCGGTGTCCTGGTGGTTGTGGACGTCGATGAACGGGTACTTGGCGTGTTCCGGGCGGTGCTCGGGAACGACGAGCGTCGATTTGGGCTCGTACTCCTCGATCGACATCGTCTGCGCCGCGGCCGTTCCCCACGGCGCGACGGCCGCGCAGACGACCGCGAGGCAAAGCAACCCATCGATTCGCCAGGAATCCGGTTTCCTCAAGGAGGCCTCCTCGTGTTCGGAGACCGCCGGATTCTATGACGGCCGGCAGGCCGCCGGACGGGAGAGGCCTCTCCCCCGCCCGGCGTTGCCCGCTCTAGTGGACGACGACCGATCCGGTCATCGCCGCGCCGTGCGCGGTACAGAAATAAGGAAACGTACCCGGCTGGCTGAACGTCCTGGAGAACGTCATCCCGCTGCCCACGCCCGAATCCCAGTTCCCGTCCGGCGTGCACGTGGCGCCGCAGGTGCCCGAAGTCGTCGAGTGGAACCCCGAAACCCAGACCCACTGCACCGTCGTACCGACCGCGACGGTCGTGGTGCTGCCGCCGCTCTGCTGGTCCACGAAGACCATGCCGCCGTTCTGCCCCACGTTGACGATCGCCGCCGTGGGCAGCGGCGTTTGCGTCGGCGTCGCGACGCCGTGCGTCGGCGTCATCGTGGGCACTCCGGGCTGCGGCGTGGACGTCGGCGCCGGCAGCGGCCCCGTGATCGTGTTGTTGTCGTCGTGGCATGCGCCGGCGAGGATCGCCGCGAAGATGCCCGCGAACAGCAATCTCTTCGGCTGTATTCGAGTCATGGACCACCTCCATAGAAAAATCGGCCACCGCCGGACGAGGCGCCGAACGCCCTCGCCCGCACCCGCCCCTGTGTCGCAAGCGCAGTGCCACGGGGCGAGAATCGAGGCGCGTCCTTAGGTTCCATTCATGTGGCGAGCGCGAACCGAGTCGACTCTCGCAGCGGCAATCGCAGCGACACGAGGCCTGCGCCGCCGCCATCGCCTCGACGAGAACTGGCAGGGGCGTACGGGGGGCGAGCTACGCGAAGTGGGGGGCTCGCCTCACGGATCGAGGAGGGGATGACGCGACTCGGGAGCGCTCATCGGACCAGAGTGGCGAGCGATCTCCCTTCGTCGACAGCCGACTCTTCTCGTGCGTCGGTACGAGACAATCTCAACTCGGCCCCGGCGCAATGGCCGCCGGGGTCGCGTCGTAGCTCCCGCCCAGAGCCAGGAGCAGGCGCACGCGGTTGGCGCGCTGGAGACCGCGCAGCCGGATGAGGGCCGACTCGGTTGCGAGCTGGCCTGTCTGCAGGTTCGAGACCCAGAGCAGGTCCCTGCGGCCGGCAAGGAATTGCACGGTGGCGATGCGCACGGACTCGGTGCGGTCGCCGAGAGCGTTCTCGTCGAACGGTAGCCTCTCGGCCAGCAACCGCTCGTTCGCGAGGGCGTCCTCGGCCTCGCGAAAGGCGATCAACACGACGTTTCCATATCGGGCAACCGCCTCCGCCTGCCTCGCGGTGGCGATCTGGACCTTGGCGCGCAGCGCTCCCCCTTCGAAGATCGGGATCGAGACGCCGATCGCTGCCGATGCCATCCAGGGATTCAAACGGAGCAGCGAAAGGAGCTGGTCGCCGAGACGCCCACCCCCGAGCGAGAACGAGAGATCGGGCAGCAGCGCCAGCTTCGCCGCTTCCTCCTGGCGGAAGGCGGCGAGCACCTCACGCTCCGCGGCGAGGATGTCGGGCCGGCGCTGGAGGAGCGCCGCGGGAACCCCCGCGGCGGGAGACGGGGGCAGGAACGGGTAAGCGGCCGCGGCCTCGATCTCGGCAGCGGGATAGCGCCCGAGCAGCACCTCGAGAGCGCGGCGTGCCTCACCGTAGGATTGGCGCGCCAACTCGACCTCGCTCAGCGCGCTTTCGAGCTTGGCGCGCGTGTCGTAGACGTCGAGGTCCGAGTCCTTGCCGGCGTTCCGACGGATCGCCACCAGATCGGCCAGCTTGCGATAGATCCCGACGGCCTGCTCGGCGAGCTCGAGGAGCTGGCGCGTCTCGATGGCGAGGAACCAGGCCTTCGCCGCGGTCGTGGCGAGCGATTGGCGCGCGAAGGCGTAGTCGAGCGCCGTGGCCTCGTAGCCCGCCTCGGCGGCGGCGCGCTGAGCGCGCAGCTTCCCCCACAGGTCCAGCTCCCAGGTCACCCCGGCGTACGCGAAACCCGTGTTGAAGTTCGAGTCGTGATCCTCGTCGCGCGTCGTGCGTCCCCCGAGCTGAACCCCGACTTGCGGCAGCAGTCGCGCTCCCACGACGACCGCCGCCTGCTGGGCGATCGCCACGCGGTCCGACGCCTGCCGCAGGTCCAGGTTGTTCGCGATCGCCTCGGCGACGATCGCCTCGAGGGCAGGATCGTCGAACGACTTCAGCCAGTCGTCGGTGACGGGTGCGTCGCTGGCCGCGGCCTTCCAGTCGGGCGGGATGTTCGTGGCCTTCGGCAGGGCCTCGGCCACCACCGCTTCGTGGGGCGGCGGCGTCTTCAGCGCGCAGCCCGCGGCCAGGGCGGCGGCGATCACGGCCACGAGCCGCCGGCCGCGCATCAGCCGGAGAACGGGTAGACCCAGTTGAACCATGTGTAGGCGCGAATGCCGATCTTGCGAAGCACCACGAATCCGCTGTGGGGATTGGTGTAGATCGCGGCGCGGCCCTGCGTGCCGATCGGAAACTTGGACTGATCCGGGTCGTCGAGCCGGATCGCCACCGCGAACTGCCCCTGCGGAATCTTGGGGGGCACGGCGCTGAAATCGGGCAGCGTCCCGCTCGGCAGCATCTGCCCCGAGCCGCTGCCCCGCCAGATTGCCAGGACCGTGCCCCGGAAGATCTGCCCCGGGTACAGGTCGATCGCGGCTTCGACGGGCTGGCCGGGCTTCACGTACTTCAGATTTTCCTGGAAGAACTGGGCCAGCAGATACCGGTCGGCGTCGCAGATGAACGAGGCGATGGCGCCCATGCGGATGTCACCCGCGACCATGCCGGGACGCACCTGGAGGTTGATGACATACCCGTCCTCCGGCGCCACCATCAGAGTATTGTCGAGGTAGTAGAGCGCCTGGTCGAGCTCGGCTTGAATCGTGGCGACCGACGTGTTGACGCCGTTGATCTCCGAGGTGTATCGCAGCTTCGCGCGCAATTCGTCGGCCTGAGCCTCCTTGATGGCCGCCTCGTTGGCCGCCACCTGGGCGGTCCACTTCTGAGCGTCCTCCTCGGGACCCGCGCCCTTGCTGGCGAGATCGGTCGAGAGCTTCTGCTGGTAGCCGGCGTAGGCGAGCTCGCTCTTGAGCCGGTCGATCTTCTGCGCCGCCGCCTCGTAGTCGGCCTTCATCACCTGCACGTTCTGCTTCGCCTGAGCCAGCTGCGCCTCGAGCTGATGGACCTTGTACTCGTAGGGACGCCGGTCGAACTGGAAGAGGGGCTGCCCCTTCTTGACCGCTTCGTTCGGCTCCACGAGCACCGCGGTGACGAGCGTCGGCTCGGACAGGCGCGGAGCCAGCTGGATCGTGTGCTGGATCACCTTCGCCTCGGTGGCCAGCGGGGTCACGAAGCGCAGCCCGATCAGGAAGATGATCAGAAGGTGCAGCCCGAAGAACAGGCAGACGACGCCCCAGGGAATGGTGAACTTGAGCCATCGGAACTTGAAGAAGACGAGCCAGACGATGACGACGAACCCGAAGAGAAGGACGAGGCCGGCGACCATCGCGCGTGCCGGTCAGTGCTTCGGGTCCGGGGGCGGCGGGGAGGCCTTCTTGGCGCCCGCGTCGGTCGATGCATCCGGCCGCGCCGACGACGGCCCGCCCAGCCGAGCATTTTCTTCGGCGGTCGCCCTCGCTTCCTCGCGGGGAAAGCGACGGATGTCGACGACGTCGGTCGGTTTGAAGGCCCAGATGAAGGCCTGCATCCACGGATAGACCGTCGGCAGGAGGCCGGCATAGCCGAGCAACTTGACCGCCTCGGCCTCGGGGTGGTTGCGGGCGATCGCGATCCTGCCCGGAAGCCCCGCAAGCCAGATCCAACAGGCCACCACCGAGGCGACCACCAGGGCCAGGGTCAGGAAGGTCAGATAGTCCCAGATGTCGAGCTCAAATCCGAGCACGGCGTCCTCCCCAAGCGTAGGGCGGGCAGCTTATAACACGCGCATCCGTCAAAACGCGGTCGGCCGCCATCGGGAAGTTACCGGACGGGCGGACCGGCCTGGGACGCGTCGCGGGCGGGCTGTTCGTTGGCAGGGTGCAGAGTCTCCAGAAACGTCACGAGCGCCGTCGTCTCGGCCGGAGAAAGATTCGTGCCGTACGCCGGCATGTTGCCGCCGCCCTGGAGAACCTGGCGGAAGAGCTGGTCCTTCGTCAGCCGCGTGGCGACGTCATCGAGGGCCGGGCCGCGCCGCCCCCCGGCATCGCCCAGCGCATGGCAGTTGCGGCATTGCTTGAGCTGAAAGACGAGCGCACCCTGGCGTACGACCGGGCTCTTGCCCTCGAGGTCTTTCGCGGGCACCGGGATCGCGCTCCAGCCGTCCATCACGGGCGACCAGGGCGCCGTGTTTCCGAGGTGCGTCAGGATCCCGAAGGCCAGCACCGCGAAGATGACGACCAGGACCGCGACGGGACGGCGGCGCCAGCTCTTCTCGCCGACCCCGGCCCAGAGCGGCAGGGCCAGCAGCGCCAGGATGCCGACGACCGGGCCGACGAGCAGGGCAAAGCTCTCGATGCCCGGAGGCATCAGCGCCGCGACCGAGAAGATCCAGAGAAAAAAGTAATCCGGGCGCGGCACCGTCTGGATGATCGTCGGATCGGGCGCGCCTCCCGGTCCGAACGGGCCGAAGACCGCCGCACAGAAAATCACGGCGCCGATGAGGAGGCCGGCAAAGACGAGATCCTTCTGGAAGGCCACGGGGACGAAGGGAACGCCGTCCTTGTGCACCGCCTCTTCATACTCGGCGACGTACGTATCCCGGTTGACGAGCCGGCCCGGCATCGGATACTCGTTGATGCCGAGCTTGAGCACCATCAGCAGATGGATCCCGACCAGCGCGATGAGAAGCCCCGGAATCACGAACACGTGAAGGGCGAAGAAGCGGGTGAGGGTCTCTCCGGCGATGATCGGGCCTCCGAGGACGACTTGCACGAGTTGCCCGCCGACGATCGGAACCCGGCCGACCAGGGAAGAGACGATCCCCAGCCCCCAGTAGGCGTCCTGGTCCCAGCGGAGCACCTGTCCCGAAAACGCCATCCCGAGCGTGGCGAGCAACAGGATCACGCCGACCATCCAGGTCAGCTCCCGCGGGTACTTGAAGGCCCCGAAGAGAAAGACCTGGATCATGTGCAGGAGCACGAGGGCGACCATGAAATTCGAGCCCCAACCGTGCATCGCGCGCAGGAACCAGCCGAGCGGCTGCTCGAAGTTCAAGACCTGCAGGCTGCCGAAGGCCTCGTCGGCCGAGGGGACGTAGACGAGCGCCAGACAGATTCCCGTCGCGATCTGCAGGAGAAAGAGCGTCAACGCCCCGCTGCCGAAGACGTACCACCAGCTCGCCGAGCGCCGCGGCACGGGATGCGCGGCCGTTTCGCGGATCGCGTCGCCAAGCTTGAGGCGCGCGTCCAGCCAGTCGAGCGTCGGGCGGATCAGGCGCACGGTGCGCCTCCCCCGCCGGGCCGGCCCGCGATCACGTTGCCGAGCGTCGGCATCATCCCGGCCTTGATCCAGAGCCGGTCGTTCTCCACCTTGAAGTCGTAGCTGAACAGCCCGCGCGGCGGCGGGCCCGCGGCGTGGCTGCCGTCGGCGTAGTAGGCGCCGCCATGACACGGACAGAGGAACAGGCTCGACTGCGGGAACCAGCGCACGGGACAGCCGAGGTGCGCGCAGTTGATGGCGAACACCTGAAAGGCCTGCCCCTGTAGCCGCCGCACCCAGCACGGGATGTCCCCCGTCGACCCGTCCCACGGCCGTGTCGAGGGATTGCGAAACGTCGCCATCCGGGTCTGCCCTTCCGGGAAGGCCGAGAGCTCGCCGAGCTCGACCCATGCCAGCGACTCACGCATCCGCTTCTTTCGCGCCGGCGAAAGCAGATAGCCCACGATCGGAACTGCGAGCAGAACGCCCGCAACCGCGTTGAGCGCGATGCCGAGCTTCAGGAGCACATACCGTCGCGTCACGGAGTTAGTCATGCGTCCCTCCTGGATAGGGCTGGCCTGGCGTCGCCGGCCGCTGCGCCGCGAGCCAGGCGACGACATCGGAGACATCTTGCGCGGTCAGGGCACGGCCCGCCACGTCGCTCTTCCAATCGGGTTGGCCGATGTCGGGCCGCCCCGCGATGACCGTGGTCCGCAGTCCCTGGTTGCTGACCAGGCCCAGGAAGGATCCATCCACGATCGAACCCGCCTTCGGCCCTCCCGTTCCGCCTGCGCCATGGCAGGCAGCGCAGAAGGCCGTGTAGACCGTCAAGCCTCGCGTCGCGTCGCCGCCGTCCCCCGCGTAGGGCGGCGGCGACGCCCCCCCGAGCGCATCGGGACGGGACCACGCCCGGATGCCCTTGACGAGGATTTCGACCTGCTCATCCGTCAGCATTCCGCCCGCGCTCTGCACGAACGCCGGCATCATCGTGCCTCGAACCCCTTTCGCCGTGGCGGCGCGAATCGCGGCGTCGTCGGCGATCGCCAGATAGACGGGGTTCGCGAGGCCGATCGCCCCGGCTCCGCCCTTGCCGTCCGGGCCGTGACAGGCGGTGCAGTTGTCGACGTAGAGCCGGGCGAAGTCCTTCACGCGGTCGGGACGGATGTCGACGGAGCCGGGCTTCGGCCGCCCGGGCAACCGGTCGCAGCCCGCGAGAAACGCCGCCTCCAGGGTGAGGACGGCGAGCACCGTGCGGGCGCGATTCACGGCCGGTCGCTCCCGTCCTTTGGTCCCATCAGGCCCGGAGTCTCGATGCCGGCGCGCACCGCGAAGGTCTCGAACTGCATCGTGCGCACCGTTCCCGTCCGCGTGACGACGAGGCCGGCGACGATGCCGAAACCGAACTGCGTGACGACGAACCAGGGCCAGTCGACGTGCGCCTCCAGGGTCGGGTTCACCATCTGGAGGGTCGCGTGGAGCAGGCCGCTCCAGAGCAGAGGCGCGATCACGCCGCCCAGCAGGATGGGCCGGCGCGGGAACATCGGAAGCATCACCCCGTAGAGCAGGCCGACCATCAGGGACGTCAGGAGGTGGATCACGGTCGCCAGCATGAGGCCGTCCGCGTGAAACGCGCGCAGGCCCTCCATGGGCATCGCGGCGAACTTCGCCGAGGCCCCGGCCGCGAGCAGGTTGATCGGGTACCAGACGCTGCCCTGCTTCACGATCCCGTAGAGGACCGCGAGCACCGCCATGGCCACGGAGCCGGCGAGCCCCCCCTTGACGCCGGCCGAGACGGGATGGATCTCGATCGGAAGACGGGCGCGGTGCGGTCCCCGGTCGACGTCGATCCGCGACACCGTCTCGCGCCGCGAGGACGGGATTTCCACCAGGGGCGGGACCGGAACGGCCTCCTCTTTCTCGTGCGGCAGGACCTCCCGGAACCAGCCGACGGCCCCCGAGATCGTCAGGATCGCGCCGACGACGCTGACCGCCCCGTTCGTCAGGAGCCCGGCGAAGGTCAGAGTGTTCCCGAAGGCCATGATCATCGGCCACGCCGTGGACCGGGGCAGGTCCACGCTCTTCGGCCGCTCCCTCTCGATCTCTTCCAGCGTCGGCATGGCCCTCCCTCAGCGCCCGATCACGTAAACGACGGTCACGACGACGATCCAGACGGCATCCACGAAGTGCCAGTAGAGGGCCAGCACGTCCATGCGCTTGGCGTGCTCGCGCCCGACCTTGCCCGCGAGGGTCAGGGCGAGCACGACCAGAAAGAAGGTCGTGCCGACGATGACGTGAAAGGCGTGCAACCCCACGAGGGAGTAGAACGTCGTGCCGAAGAGGTTCGTACGGATCGTCAGGCCCTTCTCGACGATCAGGCGCTTCCACTCGAGGCCCGTGCCCGTGAGAAAGGTCGCCGCCAGGGCGATCGTCGCGACCCACCAGACGCGGAAGACGCCGAGCCGGCCCTGCTCGAGCCCTTTCACGGCGAGCATGATCGTCGCACTCGAGGAGAGCAGGCAGATCGACATGAAGAGCGGGAAATCCAGGACGTCCTTCGGCTGCGGGCCTGTCGCGCTCTTGCCGATGTAGAAGAGGTACGCCACCACGAAGATGACGAAGATCGCCGCCTCCGCGATGATGAGGCACGCCATCCCGACCGGGCCGCGGTTCGGGAGGTCCCATCGCGCCGGGGGCTGCGGAATCGCGTCGGCCCGGACGCTCATTCGTACTTCCAGTCCGGATCGTCCGGATGCTTGAAATCCCAGAGTGGCCTGCGGCTGCGGACGGCCGGAATCTTCGCGAAGTTGTAGGGCGGCGGCGGCGAGGTCACGAGCCACTCCAGGGTCCAGGCGTCCCACGGGTCGTTGCCGGCGATTTTTCCCTTCGCGAGCGACCGCCCGACGTTCCAGAGGAAGATCAGGACGGCCACCGCCTGGAAGGCCACGCCGATGGTCGCGATCAGGTTGAAGGTCGCCCAGCCGCGATCCGCCTCGTAGGTATAGATGCGCCGCGGCATCCCGAGCATTCCCGGGATGTGCAGGGTGTCGAAGGTCATGTGGAACCCGATGACGAAGAGCCAGAAGTGCCAGCGCCCCAGGCGCTCCGACAGCATCCGCCCGGTCGCCTTGGGGAACCAGTAGTAGATCGCCCCGAAGATCGTCATGACGATGCCGCCGACGATCACGTAGTGAAAGTGCGCGACGACGAAGTACGAGTCCGACAGCTGCCAGTCGAACGGGACGGAGGCCAGCATGATCCCCGTCAGCCCGGCGATCAGGAATTGGAAGAGAAAGGCGAGGCAGAAGAGCATCGGCGTCGCGAAGCGGATCTTGCCGCCCCAGAGCGTGCCGAGCCAGTTGAAGATCTTGATGCCGGTCGGAATCCCCACCGCCATCGTGGTGATGGCGAAGAAGGAGTTCACGTGCGAGGTCATCCCGACCGTGAACATGTGGTGGGCCCAGACGCCGAGCGACAGGAACCCGATGCCGGTCGTCGCCGCCACCATCGCCGGGTAGCCGAAGATCGCCTTCCGCGAAAAGACCGGAAGGATCTCCGAGACGAACGCGAATCCCGGGATCACGAGGACGTAGACCTCGGGGTGCCCGAAGATCCAGAAGAAGTGCTGCCAGAGCAGCGCGGAGCCGCCCGCCTGCACGTCGAAGAAGTGGCCCCCGAGGTAGCGGTCGATCGAGAGCATGATCTGCGCGGCGGTCAGGGGCGGGAGGATGATGAGCGTCATCGCCGACATCGTGAGCATCATCCAGGCGAACAGCGGCATCCGGGTGAACTTCATCCCCGGGCAGCGCATGCAGAGCGTGGTCGTGACGATGTTGACGGCCGCCGAGATCGTGCCGACGCCCATGACGAGCAGCGCGAGCGTCCAGTAGTCGGTCGAGTGCCCCCGGGAGAAGGCCTTCGCCGTCAGGGGCGCGTACGCGAACCACCCGACGTCGGGCGCGCTTCCCGCCCCGTAGAGGCCCTCGCCGCCGAGGAAGCTGAAATAGAGGAGCAGCCCCCCGAACGCCGTCAGCCAGAATCCGAAGGCGTTCAACCTCGGAAACGCCATGTCCCTCGCGCCGACCACCAGGGGGACGAGGTAGTTGGCGAAGCCGAACAGGATCGGAATCGCGACGAGAAAGACCATCGTCGTCCCGTGCATCGTCATCATCCGGTTGAAGACCTGGGGCGTGACGAAGTGGTTGTTGGCGGAGACGAGCTGGATCCGCATGATCGTCGCCTCCACCCCTCCGACGGCGAGGAACACGATCCCGTAGATGACGTACAGGATGCCGAGGCGCTTGTGATCGACCGTCGTCACCCATCCGTGGAGCGTCTCGAGCGTCCGCAGACGCCAGTCCGAAGCGCGTCCCGCGGAAGCGGTCAGGGGCAGGCTTTCGGACGACATCGCTTTCCGTCTATTGGAGCGTCTGGAGGTATGCGATCAGCGCGTCGAGCTTCTGATCGTCGAGCTGCATGGCGGGCATGAGGGCCCCGGGCTTCAGGACGTTGGGATCGCGAACCCAGGCCCTCAGCATCTCCGGCGTGTTCGGCACCGAACCCGCGGCGATCGTCTCCCGGCTCATCAGGTGGGTCAGGTCCGGCCCGTAGAGCCCGTTGCCGACGGTGCCCCGGACCGTGTGGCAGTTCAGGCAGGCGGTCGTCTCGAACACATGTCGGCCGCTGGCCACGGTATCGATCGCCGCCGCCGAGCTGGCTCGCTGGGCGGCGACCCACCGGTCAAAGTCCTCGCGCGTATGGACGTAGACGCGCAGGAGCATCTTCGCGTGCTCGGTCCCGCAGTACTCCGCGCACTGGCCGAGAAAGAGCCCGACCTCGTGCGGATCCACCCAGGTGTGGTTGACCCGGTTGGGAATCAGATCGGTCTTGCCGGCCAGCCTCGGCACCCAGAAGCTGTGGGCCACGTCGGCCGACTGCAGCGTGAGAAACGTCGGGACCCGATCGTCCCCGTCGCTCACCGGGATGTGGAGCTCGTTGGCGGTGACGATGCCGAGCTGGGGATACCGAAGCTCCCACCACCACTGCCGGCCGATGACCGTGATCTCGAGCGCACCGGCCGGCCGGGCCCGATCCTGCACCTGGAAGACGGTTCGCGCCGTCGTCAGCGACAGGACGATGACGATCAGGATCGGGATGACCGTCCACGCGATCTCGACCTGTTCACTCCCGTAGACCTGCGGCGGCTCGGCCCGGTCGTCGCCGGACCGGCTGCGAAACCGCACGAGGGCCACGACGAGCAGCGTGAAGACGACGACGAAAATCGCCCCGGTGATCGAAAGCACGAAGAGCGAGTACCGGTAGATCGCGCCCGCCTGCGAGGAAACCGGCCGGAAGACGCTGGTCCCGCTGCCGGGCCCGGCCAGAACGGCGAGCGGAAGCAGGTTGCCGAGAAAGACCGCGAGGGCGATGCGCCAGGCGCCGGGCCGGCGACGCAGGATCCTTTGAGACAGCGGCACTCTCATCGGTTCGCTCGGTTCTCCGAACTCAGGGACTGGCCGGGAGTATATCCAAGGCATGGCGTTCCAGGTCGAACGCGCCGTGATCAGGGCAGTGTCCCGTCGCATTGCTTCTCCGCTGGAACTCCCGCTCACACCTTCGTGGGGACGGACGTCTTCTCATGCTCCGACATGGTTCGCGACGGGAGAGTCGGGATCTGGACGAGATCTTTCGAAAAGAAGAGATCGAGCACCCAATCGATCGCCACCCGGACCTTCTTCTGAAATCCGGGAAGCTTGCTCAGGTAAATGCCGCGCCACAACGCCCAGGCCACGACCCCGGAAAACCGCATCCCGAGGATCTCGGCGACGCCGGTTCGCCGTCCGATGGCGGCGAGCATCCCGATGATCTTGAACTTGAACGGCCGCGGCGCCTGGCCTCGCAGGGCCGCGCGGATGTTGCCGGCCAGCACCGCGGCCTGCCGGATGGCGTGCTGCGCCGTCGGCGGATAGAACTTGCCGGGGTGATACGGGTCCGGCACGAGCGCGCAATCGCCGAGCGCCCAGACGCCGGGCCAATCCGGAACCCGAAGACATTCGTCCGCGACGACCCGGCCGCGCTGAAGGCCGCACGGAAGGCCCGCCAGAATCGCCGGCGGCGTGGTGCCGGCCGTCCAGACGAGCAGGAAGCTCTCGATTGTCGAGCCGTCTCCGAAGGTCACTTCCCGGCCGTCGTAGCCCGCGACCTTGGTCTTCAAGCGCACCTCGACCTTGCGCTGGCCGAGCTTCGTTTCGGTGTACCGACCGAGACTGTGGGAGAGCTCCGGAAGAAGAACGTCGCCCGGATCCACGAGGAGGATCCGGAGTTGATCCTCCCGGACGCGGGGATAGAACCTCGTCGCTTCGCGCAGGAGATCGTTGACGGCGCCGACCGTCTCGACGCCGGCGAAGCCGCCTCCGGCCACCACCACGGTCATGGCCGCCCGGCGCACCGTCTCGTCGACGGCGTTGTCCGCGATTTCGAGCGTGTCGATGATCCGGTTTCGAAGGAGGATCGCGTCGCTCAGCGTCTTCATCGAGAGCGCGTGCTCTGCGAGCCCGGGAATGTGGTAGAAGTTCGTGACCGCGCCGAGGGACAGCACGAGCTGGTCGTAGGGCACGTCGAACTCCCGCCCCGAGAGCTCGTGCCGGATCCGCACCTGCTTCTTCGCGAGGTCGATTGCCTGGACGTCCACGATCAGGATGCGCGTGCGCCGCAGCATCTTCCGCAGCGGCCGGACGATGTCCGTGACGTTGACGTCGCTGCCGGCAACCTCGTGCAGCATCGGCGTGAAGAGCACGAAGTTCTCCCGGGACGCCAGCACGATCTCCACGGCGGAGGCTTCCGCCAGTCCCTTCTCGAGGTGTCGCGCGAGGTAGGCCCCCGCAAACCCGCCCCCGAGGATCAGGATGCGCTTCTTGCCCGCCGGCGTGTCGATCATGATCGGTCTCCGTTCAAGTCAGTCTTCGTCACACCGGAAAGGTGCACCCCCGCGGCTCGGTCCCCCGCCCTCGTCACGCAGGGCCACCCTTCTCGAAGAGGGCCGCGAACTCCCGGTAGCGGCGCGCGATTTCCGCGACGACGGCCTCTCGCGTCTCCTTCTCGGCCCGCCAATCGATGAGCGGCTGCCAGAGCCCCCTCCCATCCGAACATCTTCGTCTCGAACGAGCCGCGATGGTCGAAGGGCAGGATGTAGAGCGGCCTGTCGAACCCGAGATTCACGTCGCGCTCTCTTTCCGCATCAGGCGTTTCCCACGCGAAGAGGTCCGGGGATGGGCCTTCCCGGCTTCTGAGTCGCCCTCATGGCTTCACCTCGACGGAAGGGACTACTCCTGCCGGTCCGCCGCGTCGGCGGCTTCGTCAAAATGGCGTCTCGGTGCTCTCGCGCGCGATCCTATACTCCATCGCCGCAGCGGCGACAAACCAGAACCTCGAGCGCCCGTCACCGGGCTCGAGCCCGAGCCAGCGAGCCCCGAGCACCCTCAAGAAATGGCCCCTGGAAAAGAGAAGTACATTTCCTTGGATCGCGCGCACGCGGGAGGCGACGCGATCGGCCCTGGCGCCGACGTCCTGCGGTGATTCGCCTCCGGGGCATCCGTCGCGGAAGAGCTCCCAGTCCGGCCGCTCTTTCAGGATCTCGGCGCTGCGCCGTCCTTCGTACTGACCGTAGTTCCATTCGAGGAGATCGCGGTCGACCTCGGCGGCGGAACCGAATCCGGCCAGCTCGCACGTCCGCGAGGCCGCTGCAGCGGGCTCGTCAACGTCCGGACCACGCGTAAGCCTCGAAGGCGTTCTCCGAGCGCCCGCGCATTGCGTTCTCCGCGCTCAGTCAGCGGGAGGTCGGTCAACCCCGTGTGTTGGCCCGAGAGGCTCCAGGCGGTCTCGCCATGTCGAGCCAGCAAGACGACGGGAAGCTCCTCGGTCATGTTCGGCGAGCTCCTCGAGTCCGGGACGACTCCTCAGACCTCGCCGACTACGGAGAGACCGGGCGACCAGCCAAGATGAGACCAAGGTCCGGCCGGTTTCGATACCGGCCTTCAGAAGGCCAGCGTTCTCGCTTCACGCGCAATTCATCCCCATCGAGATAAGGTCGGAGGGTGATCTACTCTTGGAAGTGTCGCCGTGGACACGGGAATCGAACGCCGCTCGAGCTGGAGGTGGAGGACTGGTCAGGTCCCCGCCGCCGAATAGAGCTCGTTTGTCTGGCGCCGGACTGCCATGAGCGGTTCGGAGTGTTCGTCGGCGCTGATCGACGGCCCGCAGCCGACCGCAAGCCCTGGGGACTGCAACCGTAGCCGGTCCTCTGCCCAGTACCAGCCGTCACCTGTCCTGCTGGATGATGATAGTGTTCCTGGTTGAATACTCCACTCGAAGTCCGAAAGGTCGGGCGACCCATGGTGAGCCTCCGCGGTGCTTCTCTCCTCCTCGCCGCGCTCGTTCTGCCCGCGACCGTTGTTCTGAGCAGTACCTTCACAGTTACGAACACCGCCGACAGCGGCGCGGGGTCCCTGCGGCAGGCCATCCTCGACGCCAACGCGAACCCGGACACCGACACGATCGCGTTCAACATCCCGGGCTCGGGCGTCCACACGATCACGCTCTCATCCGCCTTGCCGGCAATTCCCTATCCGTTGACGATCGACGGCTACACGCAGCCGGGATCGAGCCCAAATTCGAATGGGTTTGGCCATCCGGATAACTCGGTTCACTTGATCGAGATCAACGGCAACGGCAAGAGCTGTTTCCTGCTTGAAAACGGCCATCACACCCTGAACGGATTGGTGATCAACCTCTGTGGCGACCTTGGAATACGATTTGGCGGACCCACGCTGGCACCGCAAGACGTCATATCGGGTACGTTTCTCGGTATAGACCCCTCAGGAATGACTCTTATCGGTGGCGGAGGAATCGACGCTGGCGATGGAACTTGCCCATCAGAGGCAACAATCGGGGGTACTGATCCATCGACTCGCAATGTACTCGCTGGCGGGTTCTCCATCACCCCGTTCGGCAATGTCATCGCTGGGAACTTCATTGGAACGAATGCCGCTGGCAACGATTATTTTGGGTCTGGCGGCATCTTCGGCATCTTCGTAACCGACGGCATCGGTTGTGGGTCTGGCGGCGGTGGTAGCGGCGTTCAGATTACACAGAACCTTCTTCCCGGGGGAATCGAAAACCACGAACTGGGCTCCTTCAACGCCACGGGCAACTACATCGGCACTGATGTGACCGGCACATTCGCTTTGCCAAGGTCGTTCGGCATTTCCATATGGGGGGCCAACGCAACCATAACGGGCAATCTCATCTCGCCAGTGGGGGGTATTGCCATACGCCATTCCGGGGGTGAACTCTCCGTTGCCACCATCTCAGACAATCTGATCGGCACGGACGCTTCTGGCCAGAACCCCGTTGGCAGCGGAGGGATTCGTTGCAGCGGGGCAAACGTAATTACGAACAACGTGATCGCTTACAACGAATTGGGCGGCATCCTCGTCGAAGGAACTCCTCTGTTCGGAAACAATTCCACCTTGATTCAAGGCAACTCGATCTTTGGAAATTCCAATGGTCTTGGTCTTGGAATCGATCTAGCTGCTGCAGACGGGTCAGGGGAAGACGGCGTCACCCCGAACGACCCTTGCGACGTGGATGAGGGGCCAAACCATCTTCAGAACTACCCGGTCCTCACTTCTGCAGTTTCGACGGCGGCTTCAACGACGGTGCAAGGATCCCTCGACAGCACGCCGAAGACGAGCTTCCAGCTCGAGTTTTTCGCAAATGACAGCTGCGACGCCTCAGGTTTTGGTCCGGGCAAGACGCCGTTGGGCGTCTTCGAGGTGACGACGGACGGCTCATGCAATGCGAGCTTCAGCGTTACCCTGCCCGCTGTCGCCGCCGGTCACCTGATCACAGCGACTGCGACCGACCCGGTTGTGGGCGTTACATCCGAATTCTCAGCCTGTCAGCTCGTCGTCGCAGTGCCCACCCCGACGCCAACCCCCACGGGGACGCCCACCTCGACGCCAACGCCGACGGCAACCCCAACCGCGACCCCGACGCCGACGGTAACCCCAACATCCACTCCGACCGTCACCCCAACGCCAACCATCACGCCTACCGCGACACCCACTCCGAGCGCGACCCCCTCGGTTACGCAGACGAGGACGCCGACGCCGACGCCAAACCTCACTCCAACGCCAACGCCGATAGGAACAGTCACACCGACACCCACACCAACGCCGACCCCTCCGTTTCAGGTCGCCGGGATGGCGCCTGCTTCCGGGTCTGCGACCGGCGGCGCGACGACCATCGTCAACGGCACTGGATTTCTTCCATCCGCGTCGCTGACGATCGGAGGAATTCTCGCCGAGAACGTGGTCGTCGTGAGCTCTGTTGAAATCGACGCCGTGACCCCGGCGCTGTCGCCCGGAACGCTCAACGACGTTGCCGTGGCGAATCCCTCGTTCCCGGGTCGCCGCGCCCTATCGTCGGCGATCCTGGCCCAGGGCTGGCTGGCCGACTTCCTCGACGTGCCGCAGGACGATGGCTTTCACAGCTATGTCGTGACGATCTTCCGCAATGGGATCACGGCAGGGTGCGGAGGCGGGAACTACTGCCGGGACAGCGCGGTGACCCGCGCACAGATGGCGGTCTTCCTGCTGAAGGCGAAATTTGGTTCTGACCACGTCCCGCCGGAATGCACAGGAACCGTATTTCTCGACGTGCCATGCACGGGCGGTACTTTCGATCCGTGGATTGAAGAGCTGGCGTCTCTCGGAATCACCGGCGGGTGCGGCGGAGGCAACTACTGTCCGGACGCGGCCGTCACTCGCCAGCAGATGGCGGTATTCCTGCTCAAGGCCCACGATGGGTCCTCCTACGTGCCGCCCGTTTGTCTCGGGATCTTCGGCGATGTCCCTTGCACCCCCGGCATCGGATTCCCCGACTGGATCGAGGAGATCTACAACCGCTCGATCACCGGTGGTTGCCAGTCTTCGCCACTGCTGTACTGCCCGGGGAGTCCGAATACACGCGGGCAGATGGCCGTGTTCCTGGTCAAGACTTTCGGGTTTCAACTCAGCGTAGAGGGGTCGATGCGTCACCAAATGATTGAAGCCAGGAGAGAAGTTGGAGCGGGAAACCGGGGTCGAACCGGCGACATCCACCTTGGCAAGGTGGCGCTCTACCACTGAGCTATTCCCGCTCGGGGAGGCGAAGAATAGCCGAGGAGGCCCGGAGGGTCAAGACTCTACGGGGACCTCGCTGACGGTGCCCCCGCAGTGCTCGCAGACCCTCACGGACGTGCCGCCGAACTTGCGTTCGGCGGCGCAG
>Ga0157376_10000310_pt1 | contig 32532 bp, 38 predicted proteins | sample M45metaG_FD_121801 | JGI IMG/M metagenome (GOLD analysis project Ga0157376, IMG submission 121801) | Miscanthus rhizosphere microbial communities from Kellogg Biological Station, Michigan, USA - M4-5 metaG | ecosystem: Host-associated > Plants > Roots > Rhizosphere > Soil | place: USA: Michigan...
GAGTCGATGCTCGAGTCGCTCGACCCGGATATTAAGACGGTACAGAACGGGATCAGCGGCGGGCTGCCGGACTTCAGTCGAGCCACGGCGCTGACGCGATCCGGCATGCGCGATCCGCACCTCGACATCAGTGAAGACTTCGCAAAAACCGTCGACGTATACGCGCGGATCAAGGATAACCCCAGCCTGACTGCCAACACGCCGGCACATCAGGTTGTCGCAAAGTACCTCGGGCAGTCGAGCATGTTCGATCGCGAGCTCAACGCGGATCAGGAACGCTTGCTAGTGCACCTCGACACGATTGCGCGCAAGCCGACTGAAGTCAGGGGCTTCATGCAGCGCTACGCGCGGATCGTCGAGGGGCAGCCCCAGCCTGGGCAGTCGAGCCTGTTCGGCGATAGCGGTCGACTGACGCGGGCCGAATTGTACGATCAGTTGCTGGGTGGCACGAAGGTGCCGCCGGTCGACGAGCAAGCGGGGATGTTCTAATGACACCGTTACCACCTGTGCGCAAGCGCAAAAACTATAGCGATGTGAGCCCGAAGGATCTCACCTTTGCGCTGTTCCATGATCGGATCGCGCCGCACGATGCCATGCGGGCCTCGACCGAAGACGCGATCGATCTGGGCCTGCGACAAAAGGGCTTTACAATCTACAAAGACGATAGTGGCAGGGATCGCTGGCTTGCGATCACAACCACAGCCTATGAAGACAAGGATCGCGAGATCATCAGCCGCAACGCGATCAAGGAAGCGGTTGCGCTGGGGGATAAGACGAAAGAGCGCGGGCCACTACTTTACTGGCATGTGCCGGGGCTCATCATGGGCAACTGTGACTTTCAAGCGCAAGGGGGGCCGGGCGATCGGTTTCTGATCGAGGGCGGCACCTTTACGTCGAAGGCCATGGCTCAGCTAGGGGCAAGGCTGAGCGACGCCGGATATCAAATGAGCCCTGGCTTCATTCATACGGACGATCAGCCGCGCAACGGCGTGTACGATCATATCTTAATCTATGAGCGGTCGGCAGTCCCTGCCAATCGTGCTGCTAATTACTTTACGCGGTACAGTGCCGCAAAGGAGGACTCGAAGGTGCAAGGATTACCACCTGAGAAGATCGCGGAGTATCGCGAAAAGGCGGCCGGCAACGCTGAAGCATTGGCGATGCTCGATGCGGTGCTAGCAACGGTACAGAAGGAAGACGACACGGCTCAGGCCCGCAACGTGGTGTACAAAGAGGCGCCGGAAGAGATTACGCTTAACGGTGTAACCTATACGGTCAAGGCGTTTCCCCCAGCGGCGGCAGCGGTCGAGGGATCGCCGGAGGAAGAGGCAGCCGAGCCTGAAGAGGAAGCCATGGCCGAAGGCGACATGGAAGCGGCGCAAGCCGATGACGGCAACGGCATGGATGATGCGGCATTCGCTCAGCTTATCGCAAAGACGGTTGTCGCGGCGATCGTTCAAGAGTTGGGCCCGCACCTCGACATGAGCGCGAAGATGTCAGAGATGAAAGACATCGTAGCGGGCTATGCCAAGAAGAAAGACGACGAAGCGGCGGCCCAGACCGCTGCTGCGCAGACCCAGGCCGATCAGATCGCCGCGCTCGATGCGAAGCTGAAGGAGCTTACCGGCGATCTGCCAACCAGTGTGATGAACGCGACGCGCAACTACTATCGCGCAAGCGAGTCGATCGCCACGCAGTTGACGCCGCAGGCAGCGGCGACAGTCAAAGAGGCGATCAGCAACGTACCGGCGGGCCTAACCGATCCGAATGAGATCGCGGCGTATAAATTGATCTTCGGGCAGTAACGTAACGAACAAAGGAGTAGACCATGGAAGTCAGCGAAGCGCAGTTGAATGCGCTCATCCAACAGCAGGTGAACGCAGCGGTTGCGCTATCGCTGCGAGAGAAGGACAGCGGCACGTCGGGCCTGGCCATCGCGCCGCATGGCTACAATGCGCTGTTTAACAACTTCGGGATCGAGCCGGGTGTCCCAACGACCTACATCGGCCCGAAGGGCTTAGAGCAGGCGCTGGTTGCCATGGGCCATGTTCAGAAGTCGCAATTGCTCAATCCAGTCTTCGAGATCCTGACTGGGCAAACGGCGTCGAGCGGCACTGAGCCGACAAGCCCATGTACTGAAGAGGTGCCGACGCCGGGCGATCTGAAGGTGTGCAATCAGACATGGCCGTTTGGCGAGTTTACGATGAAAACGAAGCCGATCCGGGTCGACAACGCGGGGGAACTGATCAACCGGAGCGAGATCCTCGACCTGCGGCTGCTCAACAATCCATTCGGCGATGCGAATAACATTGTCCCGACCGGCACCAACAACCTGTTTCGCAACAAGCTGACAAAAGCCGTTGTCGAGCTCACCAACGACTTCAGCCGGCGCTATGCTCGGGGCTTCTGGACATTCAGCCCAGTGAATACGGTTGCGAGCTCGGGCGGCTATCTTGAGTACAACGGCATGGAGCGGATCGTTAACGACTCCTACCAGGATGTCTTTACCGGGATCGCATGCTCAGCTGCCAACAGCTTGATCGTACCGTTCCCCAGTGGCGTGATGCAGAATAACGCTGGCACGTACGTCACAACCATGGTCGAGACATACCGTGCTCAGGCGTACCTGGCAGAGCAACTGATGGTAAGCGACGTGCAGTTTGCCTTTGTCATGCGCTATCAAGCCTTCCTGAGCCTGACGCAAATCTGGCCATGCGCGTATGAAACCTATCGCTGTTTCAACGCAAGCCCGAGCGGGTCGAGCATCGTGATCGACACATCAGCAGCCGATCAGAACGCCATGCGCAACGACATGCGGAATGGTCACTTCCTGCTGATCGACGGCGACAAGGTGCCGGTGATCATTGATAACACGATGGCTGAAGCCAACATCGGCGGCGGCAACTTCCAGTCAGACATTTATCTTGTGCCGCTGAAGAGCGCGACGCTGGGCGGGCAGTTGCTCTATATGGATTACTTCGACTATCGCGGGCCCTTCGGCATGCAGGATATCATCAATCAGCTCGGCCCACAGGATGAATATCGCGTCAGCCCCGACGGGCGATACGCGATTCACTTTCTGGGCGGCACCTCATTCTGCAAGCAGGTCGAGATCCGCACGCGCAAGCGCATCATACTTCGCGCGCCATTCTTAGCGGCTCGACTAGAAGACGCAACGTATGCGGTCTACCAGCATGAGCGCGAATGGGAGCCGGGCACATCCTTCTATGAGAACGGCGGCGCGACATCGTTCGCAGGCCCGTCGTACGAATCGCCGGTCTAATCTGGGTCGAGCGCGCGGCTAGGCTGATCACCGAAGAGCAGAGAAACCCCACTGCTGCCGCGCGCTATCCCTGGGGTGATGAAGGGGGATCATCTATGTTTAGCACCTTCACAACCGACGACGGGAAACTGATCGTGCGTGCGGTCGACATCAGGGCCTTGCAAGATACGTCGAAAGGCTGTCGCCTAACCTGGGGCGATGTGGGCTCGACGGCGATCATTCATGGCACGGCTGAAGAGAACATGGATCGGCTCAGGCAGGAAGAAACCGACGCGCTGATCGCGGCTGAGAAGATACGCCAACAGCAGGCTCGGCAACCGATCGAGCGCGGTCGACAATCGCTCAGGATGCGTTCATGACCGGCCGGCCGATGACATTCGATGGCGAGGTATGGCGCTATGAAGACGACGGATCGATCGTCGGCGCGCTCGACGCGGGCCCTACAAGGCCAACAGCAGCCCCGCTGCCGCTGCTTGCCAGTGTGGTTATCCCAGTGGGCCCCCAGCATCGTAAGGAAGCCGCGCAAGCCGTTGCATCAGTGCTTTGGCAGACCTACCCAGGGGTCGAGGCGATCGTTGTGAATGATACCGGCAGCCCGATCATATCGCCGCCGCATCCAAAGGTCAAGATCGTCGACGCGCCGCAACCGATTGAGGGCAAGCGTCGCGCAAGCGTCGCACGCAACGCGGGGTTAGCAGTCGCCCAGGGGCTGTTTACGGTGTTTCTCGACGCTGATGATTACCTGCTGCCGAGTGCCATGCAGACGTTTGTTAGAGGGCATGCGCTCCATGATCGAGCGTATAGCTACGGCCATCACTACGCAGTGAACCGTAACGGGGAATGGGCCATGTATCGCCCGCCGGAGTACAATCGGGAGAAGCGCGCGAGTCCCATGTCGCACTCGACCGCCCCTCCCGATCCGCAACCGACGCTACAAGGCTGCAACTTGCACCCGATCAGCGCGTTTGTTCCGACATGGTGTTTGCGGCAGGTTGGCGGCTTCGACGAGGATGCGCCGGGCTTCGAAGATTGGACGCCATGGATCAGAATGGCCCAGGCTGGGTACTGTGGAGAGCGGATCTATGGGCCCGTATTCGTCTACCGTCACGACCTGGGGCACTTGCATTTCCCTGACGCAAAGGGCGGGCAGAAGCTGATGGACGCCGTAACGGCTCCATACCGGAATAGCAAAGGAGACATAGACATGGGTGGATGCGGCTGCGGCGGCGGGGCAAAAACCGCAAAGGACATGGCGCGGCAGCTCGCGTCGACGTTTGGAGGTGCTGAATTGACAGATAGCGGCATGGTAATGCTTGAGTATACCGGACAGGGATCAGGAAAGCAGTCGTTTCGGGTGCCGCATACCGGGCATGTGTATCAAGTGAGCGCGCGGCCCAGCCATCGCTACGTACCGGCCCCGCCAGAAGACGTTGACTACCTGATCGGGATCGGCTATTTTCGGCGGCAGATCGCTCCGGCACCGTTTGTGCCCCCGCCGATCATTGACGAGCAACTGAAGGCGGCGATCGACGAGGCAGAAGCGACGAAACCGACGAGCTATAAGCAGGTTGAGCCAGATCGTGCGCGGCCCAGGCGTGACAAGGTGCCAGCGTGATCGCGGCGATCATGCCAGTCAGGGGGCGACTCGAGCAGACCATGCGCAACGTGCAGCGGCTGATCGCGACAGCAGGCCCAGTCGAGTGGCGATTGACCTGCATCGGCGGCGAAGAAGAAGCCGACGTACTTCAGGCATGCATGGAAGCGGGCGCGAAAGTCAGGCATATACTCAAGCCGAAGCTAACCTACTGGGAAGCGATGGACGAAGAGACGAAGCTAACCGATCAGCCGTTCATCGTCAATCTTGCCAACGACCTGTTGCCGGGGCGGCATTGGTTGTCGAGGGCCTTCGCGGAATATCGGTGCTGCTTTGGCACGCGCGACGCGCTGTTAGGCTTCAACGATGGCATACACGACGAGGGGCTGTCGCCGCACTTTCTGATCAGTCGAGGGCTGCTCGACCATCTCGGGGGTTGGCCGGTCTGGTACCGCCATGAGTATGGCGACGCCGAATTGTGCGCAAGGGCCCAGGCGCTGGGGGCTTACAGCAAGGCGCCATGGGCAACCCTGTACCATGACCATCCGATCAACGGGGCCAATACTGATCCGGTCTATGCTGAAGGGCAGTCGACGCGGGCGCGCGATGGTCGACTGTTTCAAGAAAGGCGGGCACAGCGATGGCCGCGCGTCTGAGTATCATTGTCCCAACGCACGACGGCGACGGGCTCGATCGTCTCTTCGAAAGCGTCGAGGATCAGCTACAGCCGGGCGATGAGGTGCTGATCATCGGCGATATCTATGGTGATGCGCTGGCAGGCGGCAAGAGCCCTTTTAACGGGTACATGGTCGATCATTCGCCGCAAGCTGGCGTGTATCGGTGGATGGCACACGACGCGGGGCATCATTGCTGGGGCCATTGTCAGATCAATTACGGCATTACGCAAGCTCGGGGCGATTATCTCATATTTATAGACGATGATGATTGCGTACCGGGCGGAGCCCTCGACAGTATTCGGCGGGCCATTGCTGAGCAAGTCGAGCCCAGGCCGCTGATGTTTAAGTTCTGGTCAAGGCGGCACAACACCTATCTGCCGCAAGGGCACTACATACGCGAAAGCGCGATCGGCGGGCATGCCATGGTTGTGCCAAACGTACCAGAACGGCTCGGGCAGTGGGCATGCCGCTATGCTGGGGATTATGACTGGATTGTGTCTACTGTCGCGCTGTGGCCTTCTGGCGTGGCCTGGTACGATGATGTGATAGCGTGTGCATGATGGATATGCGACGAGCAACAACTGAATGGGACGCCGAAGTAATCCGCGTGATCCGCAACAGCGGTCGACAGTGGATGACCCGCGACACAAAAGAGATCACGTACGATCAGCAGCAAGCATGGTGGGTTCGACGAGCAACCGACGAAGCCATGCGGATATGGATCGCGTCAGTCGCGACAACCGACATCGGATACGGTCTACTGCGCTTCGAAGCCCGGCAATGGTGGTGTAGTTTGGCAGTATTGCCCAGGTATCAAGGGCAGGGCTACGGGACTGATATCTACCGGTACCTAGCTGCCTCGACCGATCAGGATGTGTATGCCGAGATCCTAGCGGATAACACGCCGTCGATCAAGGCGTGTTTAGGGGCAGGCTATACCATCGCGTACGCCATGGATAAGCATGCGGTATTGGTACATCGAAAATGACAACAACCGTTGCGACTATTCTGCTCAGCTACAATCGGCCGCGCATGCTCTGCGAGGCTCTAAGTACATGTCTCGACGCCGATCAGTTGATCGTAACTGACGATGGATCGGATTTCGACGCGCGGGCGATGGTCAAGGGTTGCCGGGCCGATGCGCAGATGGTCACAGCACCGCGCATGCCAGTCGAGCAACGGCTGAAGGCGGCGCGACTGGGCAAGTTGATCAATACTGCGCTGGGGCTCGTCAGGTGTGATGTCGTAACATATCTCTGCGATGATGACTTGTTTCATCCGCAGTGGCTGCCGACGGTGCGCGCATGGTTCGATCACTATCCGGATCAGCATTGGATGCGCGGGGCATGGATGGCGTTTGACGAGAGTGATCCGGATCGCACGCCGACGCCGTGCAAGCTCGACGGGCGGCAGCTCACAACCGGCAACTTTGCGCATCGGATCGCGTGCGTCACGGAAGAGCGGATCGGCTGGGACGAAACGACCATCGCGAGCCATGATAATGCGTTTCTCTGGAATGCTAGCCGGCACCATGACATGCGCCTGATCCCATTTGGCGGCGTGGTAGCCGGCTGGCGCCGGTTGCACAAGCATAACGCGCTGGCGTACGCTGAGCGCGACGGCTATTCGAAGGACGGTGCGACACTGTTCGCAGGGGGCATGCTGGAATGATACCGCTCTTCAAAGTCTCCATGAGCCCCGAGGCCCCCGCCATTGTCGCGCGGGTGCTGACTTCAGGCTACATCGGACAAGGCGATCAGGTCGAGCGCTTTGAAGCGGCGCTCCAAACGTTGCTCAACGCTCCAGTGATCACAACCAACAGCTGTACCAGCGCGATCGATCTGGCTTTGCACCTGATTGGCGTCGGAAATGGCGACGAGGTGATCACAACGCCAGTGACCTGCACGGCAACCAACAGCCCGATCGTTAATCGCGGGGCCCGGCCGGTCTGGGCCGATGTCGACCCGCAAACGGGGCTGATCAATCCGCTCGACGTTGCGCGCCGGATCACCAAACGGACGAAGGCGATCATGGCCGTCGACTGGGGCGGGGCCTTGTGCGATTACGACCGGTTGCGCGAATACGACTTGCCGGTGATTCAGGATGCGGCGCATCATATGTCGAGCCCCAGCGGCGACTATGCGTGCTACAGCTTTCAGGCGATTAAGTTCCTAACTTGCGGCGATGGCGGGGCCCTGCACTGCCCGGCGCATCAGGTCGAGCGCGCACGGCTGCTCAGGTGGTACGGGCTCGACCGGCGATCGAAGGCCGACTTCCGGTGCGAACAGAACATCACTGAGGTTGGCTACAAGTATCATATGAACGACATCGCAGCGGCGATCGGGCTGGCCAATATCGGCAGCGTGTCAGATCGGATCGGTCGACATCGGGCGAATGCCGCATCCTACGCGCGCTTCCTCGACCAACCGGCGACGTTTGATCTCGATTCGGCATGGTGGCTATACACCATCTTAGTTGAGGATCGGCCCGGGTTCATTAACTACATGGCCGACAAGGGGATCGCCTGCAGCCCAGTACACGCGCGCAACGACACGCATGACGGCTTCAGCTATCCCAACGGGCCGCTGCCCGGCGTCGATCATTTCGCGTCGCGCAACGTGGCGATCCCAGTCGGATGGTGGCTGACTGATAACGACCGGCGTCAGATCGTCGAAGCGGTGATCGCATGGCGCTGATGCTGATCATGCCGCTCTTAGCGGCCCTAGCAGTCTACCGCGTCGCAACCGATCTCGCCTGGGAGTATGGCCCGTTTGGATTCTTTGCACGCATGCGCGGCTGGGCCATGACACGTACGCCGCACTGGGTTGCCGAAGGTGTGACATGTCCGATCTGTTGGTCATTCTGGCTGTCGCTGCCGGCCGGGCTGCTGATCAGCTTCGACGCCATGGGCCTTGTCTATTGGCTTGCTATCGCAGGGGCTGTCGCATTGGCAGTGAGGGCAACCACAAGTGAGTGAAGGCGGATCAGCACAGAGTATGGCGATCAGCTCAACCGCTATTCAGCAGGGCGGGGCGGCCCAGCCGATTGTCGTCGTCAGCGGGCAACCGACGATCGGCGGGCCTGCCCAGCCGGTGTATGTGGTCACGTCTGGGCCTGTCATGGGCGGCGGCCCCATGCGTGTTGTGGCGGCAGCAGTCGGCGCGGTCGTCGAGGGCGGGCCTGCTATACCGGTCTATGTTATAAGCGGCAGTCTTAACCCCGATCCCAACCTGAGCGGCCCGGCATTCGCTGCGCAGAATACTCCATACACCAACGACATGGGGCCGGATGGCTATAGCTGGGCCCAGGCTGGGCCCTTCGGCCCGCTGACGGTCGACCAATACGGCAAGCTGATCACGATCAGTGAGAATAGCGGCGGCAGCCATGCGATCACGTATTCGAATGATCTCGGCTCGAACTGGGCCGATGGCCCGGCGATCGGTTTTATCACGCGCGGGGCGGCAGCCTATAACAGCTTGGATGATACGCTTGAAGTAATCTGGAATGCGCAAGCTGCGACCGATGGCATTTTGTACCGGCGCTATAAGCCGACGCGCGACGGCAGCAACAACATTACAAACTGGACAGCGCTCAACGCGGGCTATGCGGTGATCGACGCGCAGACGACCGGCGCCATGGTCTATGAGCATCCATGCATCCTATGGCTGAATGATGCGGCGTATGGGGCTCATGGCGCGGTTGTGATGGCCTGGGCGGCGCGCAATACCGGCGTCGGCGGCGTGGGCAACGAGATCCGAGCCGTGATGCGAACGCTGACGAATACGGCAGCCGATGGCGTCGCGCTCAACTGGGCACATGTCGGGATCGCGAGTGTCACAACGATTGGCAACGCGCCCGGCAGTGCAAGCTATACCGCGCTCGTCGCAAACGCAACGAACGGTATACCGCACCCGGCGCTGATTCGGCTGGCCAATAGCGATCTGTTCCTGGGATATCACAACGGCACCTTGTCGGGGGTGGGCATGGCTGGGGCATGGCTGGGACGCAAGGCAACATGGGCCCCAGGTTCTAGCAACTGGACTGCCCTCGCAGCCCCCGTCACGATCAGCAACCTGACGCGCGCCGGCACCGATACGGGCTATGCGCTCAAAGGCGAATTACTGTCGAAGCCCAGGCAGGACAGTGCAGGTAACATCTACCTAGGCATCGCCACATGGAAGAGCAACGCCGACGGCGACACATGGAGCTATGCGCAGATTACGCCGGGCGATGTGGTAACGATCGTCGACGTCTACAGCGCGCTCGGGGCGCACAGCTACGCGCCAACCGGCGATATCGACTATGACACGGCAACCGATCGGCTGATCGTCAGCTATATCACGACGGTCGATCAGGATGCGTATGTGCAGCTGTTCAACGGGCTCGACGAGGCGCATGATCCGCTGCTTGCCTTCGACGCCGCGCCGGTCGACATCCCGCTGATTCATACCCGAGCGGTGCCGGGCAAACTGGCCATGCTCTTTCGTGACACAAGCGCGCCGTTTGCGGGCTACTTCGGCACAATAGGATGGTCGACATGACAAGCATCATTCAGCAGGGCGGCCCGGCGCAACCGGTCTATCTCGTCGGCACCGATGGTCAACCGTACGGGGCAGGCAACACAGCCCCGCCGGCCCCAGCGGCAGCAACGATCAGCACGACAACCGTTACGGTTGCCAACGGCGCAAGCCTGAGCGGCGCAGTCGACCTGGCCGGGGCCGGGCTGATCCGATTGCAGATGCCGGCGACATGGACGGCCGCAAGCATTACGCTCCAGACGAGCGCCGATGGGCTGACGTACCAGGATCTGTATGATGCGTTCGGCGTCGAGTATACGATCGTTGCCGTGCAGGCCCACAACATTGTACTGTCGCCTGCTGACTTTATTGGCATGCGCTATCTCAAACTGCGCAGCGGCACCGCTGGGGCTCCAGTCAGCCAGGGCGGCGCGCGGGTGATTACGCTGGTAACACGAGCCATCGCATGACGATCTACTACATCGCGACAACCGGCAACGACACAACCGGCACTGGCAGTCAGGCGCTGCCGTGGGCAACCTTTACGAAGGCGATCAGCGTCGCGGTGGCTGGGGATACGATCAACGCCGGCGACGGCACCTATACAGAAAACACATCAGCCAGCGGCGCATGGACGATCGCAAAGAGCGTCGCGAGCGACATCACGATTCAGAGCCTGAATGGGATCGCGGCGAATGTGATCATCGTCGGCGCCTCGGGCGCGTCGAATACGATCTTCAATACCGGCGCATCGGCGCATCTGTACTTTAAGAATCTAACGTTTGGCATGCGCAGCGGCAGCAGCTATGCGCTCCGCTTCAACGCAAACTGTACTAATCTAACATTCGACGGTTGTCTGATCGACGCCAGCGCAAACGCCAGCGCGATCGGCGGCATCGCGCACGTTGGCGCGGCCGGGATCGTTGCTAATTCAGTTGTCTTTCTCAACTGCACAACGACGACGAGTCCCAGCGGCAGCTATAACGGCGGCACCTATTTCGCGCCAACCGGCACCGGCACGATCAGTCCAGTCTTCACAACCTGCACGCTAGCAGGCGGGGTGCTGCTGCAAAATGCTGGGGCCGGCGGCACCTTTAACGGGTGCGCGATCAGCGGCGCGGTGAAGGGCATCAGAACGATCAGCGCTGGGACGATCGCGATTACGGGCGGCACTATCGCAGGCGGATCGAGCAACGCGATCGACGCCAACGGGGCCGCGCTGACGATCGCCAACTGCCTGATCAGCAACGCGGTGGCAGTCGGGACGGTAACGCTCGGGGTCGACGGCACCGCGGGCAACGCGACGACTGGCAGCATGACAAACTGCACGATCGTGCGCAATGTGGCACTGGTGGGCCATGCGCTGTTAGTAGGGGCAGGCTGCTCTAACTTTGTGATCGACTCGTGTCTTGTGCCGGCGGCCTACGATTACGCATGCGTAATTAAGGAGTGCGCTGGGGCAGTCGTGCGATACAACACGTTTGTTGGCGGCGCGACGGTCGCGGCCAACGCGGCGCTGTACTTCAAGGCGGCGACGGGCGCCAACGCGCATCACAACAAGCTGATCGCCGGGGCTAATTTCGCGGCGCGGGTGCTGCGCGGCGATACAGCAAACAAGTGCGGCACGATCACGCTGGTGGATAATCAGATCATCGTACGGCGTGGGGTGCTCTTTGACTGGGGCGGCAGCGGCGACGATTCGGGCGGCTCGATCTGTGACCGGAACACATACGACACACGAACGAAGTTCGGCACTGTTTACGGTACGGCCAACGTCGCGACGCTGGCGGCCGTGCGGGCCGCCTGGGCAACTTATAACGTAACGACGAACGATGCCAAGAGTCGGCAAGCGCTACACGCGCTGCCAGCGATAGGATAACCGCATGTCTGGACTTTCGTTAAACCGCTGGCTTGCGCTTATGGGCTTCAACCCATGGCACAGCTATCAGTTGGTCAACAGCCTGATCCCACTCAACGCGCAATGCTCGACGATCATGAATGAATACGATTGGCAGTTTGCCGATCGCGCCGGTCGAGCGAACGTGCGAACGGCGATCCGGCGGGCCGAAGATCTCATGCGACAGTACACGTTGATCAACCCGGCCCCAGCCTACCGATCGACGACACTGCAATACCCTCGACTGGGCGATACGCGGTTCATGCGCCTGGCTGACATCGGGGCCGATGGCCAATGGTTGACGGTTGCGCTACCTGAAGGCGAGATCAGGTGCCTGGGCATTCCAGTCGACAGCACGCCGGATGTGCAGGCCCTTGTGTACTCAGACGAGGATGGCGACAATCTATTCGAAACCGCAACGGCTGTCGCAACGGTGCCGACCGGTACGACTGAAGATGAGGTGATCGCCCGGTTCATCGCTGCCGACTGCGGCCCCGTTACACCTCCGGAGGTGCAGCCGCGCTCCGTTTCCATCGTCGGCACAACGGCGACGGTGGTATTCGACACATGGACGCTTGTGCGGCCGGTACGCTATCAAGGCGCGGCGTCTGGCCCCCTCGACCCGGGCAATGCGATCGCCCCAGCGGCGACGGTGTGCGCGCCAACGATCGAGATCTTTCGGCGGCACTGCGATCCGACTGGGACAACTAACGCGACATGCATGGCTCTTCTGACATGGGAAACGCAGCCATGGCCAGCCTGGGGCAACTGCTGCAGCCCGGCACCGAACAACAACAGCGATCCGGCGGCGACGGCAACGGCGCTGTGCAGGGCAACCATTCGCGACGCCGGGGCTGGGATCGTCGCGTTTGGGCAGGCGGCGTACGACAGCACAACCGGCACATGGATGTCAGTCTGCAATTGGTCGAGGTGCCGGCCGCCGGATAGCGTCACGATCCGCTATCAGGCTGGGCTGCCGCTCGACGGGATCGAGATGCAACACAATGAGGCAGTGGTTGTCGCTCGACTAGCGGCGGCAGAGCTTGCGCGGCCGATCTGCGCCTGCACGTCAGCCAACAAGGAGCTTTCAGAATGGCAGTGGGACATCAGCCGCACCGGCGCAACGGATCAACTGTATAGCGCGCCGAATGACCTTACAAACCCGCTAGGCAGTCGACGCGGGCAGATATACGCCTATCGGTACATGACCCGGCAGCAACTGACTCGCGGCATCTACGCGGGCTAAAGGAGAATCACCATGGCAGCAGGCACCGTACTCGACGACAGCGAACTGATCAAGCAGCTAGGAACCCGATCGTTTTATCAGCCGGCCGGCCCAGGCGGGCAACGGTACTTCTTTGGGATCAACACAGAATACAACTTCATCGATGGCGCGGCGCTGCCGACGAACGGATCGATCGACCCAATCTATGTACCAGACCCGCGGCGGCCGGATAAGTATCGGCTCGTCAGTCGCACGCTGAGCGCACCGGATCTGCCAACCGTGAGTCTGGTGTTCCTGGAATCTTGGGGCGGCATTCCGCGTGTCTTAACCGCGCCGCTATGCAGCTTCAATCTGTACGAAGTGCACGGCCGATGCGCCGATCTCTCAGACTTCTATCGCGGCTGGGAAAGCTACATGCTGATTTACAGCAGCATGAAGTTTGAGGGGACTGTTGATCTCGGCACGCGCATGGCCATGGATAGCGACGACCCGCTGAAAGATAGCGTCGACGCAAAGGGCATCGCGATCTATCCGGTTGGCGTGGTGAGCTTTGGCGACGAGGCGACAACTGATGTCGTGGTCGAGGTGATCGACGCCGTATACGGCACGGTCAACACCTGCGGCAACTGCGGTGTGCTGAATGATGGCACGCTGCTGCAATATGCCATCACGCGCGCAAATGTCGGCAGTCCTTCAGCAGCCGGGCAACTTGTCTACTCGATCGACGGCGGCGCAACATGGGCAACGTCGAGCATTACGGGCATTGGCCTGACGGCCGAGCCCGCGTATATCGACATCAGCGGATCGGTGCTCTTCGTCGGAACGAACGCGACGACTCTATTCTGGACGGCGATCAATCAGGACACTGGGGCTCCCTCGACATGGAACAGTGTCACGCTGCCAGTGGCCATGACGGATGTCTATGTGCAGTCGTCGAGCGCGATCTATTTCTGTGCATCGTCGGGCCGGATCTATCGCACGGCTGACATCGCCATCGCGCCAACGCTGATCGACAGCGGCGGCACTGATAACTTCAATCGCATTACGGGCGCGGCTGAGACGATCATGGCCGTCGGCGCCAACGGACGGATCTATCGCTCGATCAACAACGGCTCGACCTGGGCAACCGTGACGGCCCCAGCGGCAACAACGTTAACAGCGGTCGCCGTGCTGAGCTCGCGCGACTTTCGAGTCGGCGGCAGCAACGGCAACGTGTATCACACGGTCAACAATGGCGCAGTGTGGGCCATTGATGGACTGCCCCGAACCGGCGGTACCGTGCAAGATATCATCTATGCGACGCGCGAAGTCGTCTGGATCGCGTACGCGCTGTCGAGCGTCGCCTATCTGATCACGTCGTTGGATGGCGGCGGCACCTGGGCCGATAACGCCTCGACGGTACGCATCGGATCATGGCCGGTCTTCGCGCGGGCGAATCGGCTGGCCTATCCGACGGCGGCCGACATCGGGATCGCGGCCAACTATCTTCTTGTCGCCGGGCTCGCTAGCAGCCTTACGGACGGCGTACTGCTCAGTGGGGCACCAACGCTGCTCTAATCGCTTCCTAGGGGCCTTGTGGGGGGCATTATGGCGACGATGCGCAACGAACCGGACAACATGCAAGCGTTCGCGGATCTGGTTAAAGGGGTAGCTAAGACAATGGTAGCTGAAGAACTGATTAAATCGAACGGGGCCGCGAAACAAAACGCGGCCCAGTCGATCACGCTGTCGAGCGGGATTACGGTCAAGCTCAATCGGCAGCCGGGCGATATCATGGGCAAGGCTCAGGCCGCCGCTGAGCGCGACTTAGAAGACAGTCGACCTCCCGTGCCAACGCAGAGCATGGAAACAGAGCCAAACGTTTGGCGCGATATACCCAACGAACACAACCCAGAATACATTGCAGCCATGAGCGAATGGCGCGGGGCTGTCGCGTCGAAGACAAGTCAGAAGCTGCTGACGATCATGGAGCGGATCGGGCTCGTCTTCGATGTCGATCAGGCTCGGCTTGCCGACCTGCGCGAAACCTATGCGATGCTGGGGATCGAGCTCCCAGAGAACGATCGATCCGCGTATCTGGGCTATGTTATCGCGCCTACGAACGAAGATCAATCGCGACTGTTCATGGAGGTCTTCGGTCGAGGACTGCCCCAGGAAGCCCAGGTGGCACTGCACCGGCGCATGTTTCCAGGCGGCATGGAAGGGAACGCCGCTTGATCGCTTCAAGGGCAAGCGCGGATCGCAGTCCTACGCATGGATCTATAAGCTGCGCCGGGTTGCGAAATGGCGCGGGCTAACCTGGGAATACTTCAGGGATCTCGACGGCGACGATCAGGCAGCGTACGTGGCAGAGTATGACATTGAACACGGATTCGAATATCAAGAAGCCCTCGACCGGCTGCGCAAGCAGCGGCGGGCAAGCAGGCGATAGATGGCCTTAGATGAAGCTGGCGTCCAACTTATAGCGCAAGGCGTCGCGGCGTATGTCAGCGACATGAACAAAGCCGATCAGTCAACGACCGGCTTCTATAAGACGTTGGGCAGTAGCGACAAGTCAGCCAGCGCCTTTCAAGAGGTGATGACTGGGGCCTTGCGGCATGTTGGCGCCGCGCTGGTCGAGTTTGCGGCCCAGGGCGTGAAGGCGATCGGCGGATTCCTGAAGGATTCGGTTGGGCTTGCGGGCGAATTCGAATCCGGCATGCTCAACTTTCAAGCTGTCGCCGGCAAGGATGTCGACGCCAAAGGGCTTGAAGACTTTCGCGATCTATTCCTCGACATCGGCAAGCGGCTGCCAGTCTCAACCAGCGAAGTGCAGCAGGCAGCGACTGAGATGGTCAAGGGCGGCATCGACCCGGCGATCATCGCGGCCGGGGGCCTTGAAAGAAACATTCAGTTTGCAGCTGCGGCGATGGATGGCGATCTTGTCAAGGCTGCCGAGATATCGTCGAAGGTGCTCGGGGGCTGGACTGACGCCAATGCCACGGCTGAGCAAAAAACCGCATTCTTAACCCAGGCAACCGATCTTATGGCAAAGGCGGCGAATGCCAGCGCGACGGATGTCGAGGGATTAAGCCGGGGCATCTTTAACGCGCAGGGCATTGCGAAAACGGCCGGCGTCGGCTTCGGGGATCTGACAACAACGCTTGCGCTGTTAGCACCGCGATTCGCGTCGTCTTCCGAGGCCGGGAACAGTCTCAAGAACATGATCGCCCGGCTGCAGCCGACGACAAAACCGGCGACTGAAGCCATGGAAGCGCTCGGGCTGTTTACGGAAGAAGCCGGATCGTCCTTCTATGATGCTCAGGGCAATTTCGTCGGCTTTCAGCAGGCGAGTCAACTGCTGCAAGATAGCCTGAAGGGGCTGACAAAAGAACAGCAGGCTAGCGCGTTGCAGCAAATCTTCGGCAATGATGCCATGAGCGCGGCGGCGGCGCTGGCCGATGGCGGCTCGACCGCGTACGGCAACATGGCCGATGCCATGGACAAGGCCAACGGCGTAGCTGAGACGGCTGCACTCAAGCAGGCCGGTTTTGAGACAAGCCTAGATAACGCAAAGGGCAGTGTCGAGGCGCTACAGATCACGATCGGATCAGCTCTGCTGCCGATCCTGGGTGATTTGCTCGACAACTATATTGCGCCGGCCGTTAATACCTTGACCGACTTTGCATCAGCCTTGTTTGGGGATGACGAAGCGTTTAATAAGCTGTCGCCGACGATGCAAGGCATCGCAAGTGTTATCGACGTACTTGTTGCCGATGTGCAAGAAATTGTCGGGGCCTTCACTGACGCCGGGGCCGGGTCGAGCGAGTTCGCCGAAGCGATCGGGGGCCTGGCTGACGACCTTGGGCTACCAGGCGATCTTATTAACGATATCGTTGAAGGCATTCAAGATCTCGCAAGTTATTTCGACGACGCGGGCGGCGCATCGGATCAACTGGGCGATAAGATCGACGACCTCAACGGTATTTGGGAAAAGGTTATTGACGTTGTCAACGATGTCGCCGCTGGCTACATGGCGATCATCGGCGCGGTGCTGCCGCAAGTGCAGCAGTTTATTGCAGATCATGGCGAAGAGATTGACGCCTTTTTCAAAGAAACCTGGGACACCATCATCGAGATCGTCAACATTGCGCTTGATTTGTACGATGCAATTGTGCCGCCCATCCTCCAGACGATTGCGAAATTCATCGACGATCATGGCAGTGAGATTCAGAAGATCCTCAAAGGCGCATGGGATATGATTAGCTCGATTATCACTGGTACGCTCGACACTATCAAAGGCGTGCTGAAGGTTGCGCTTGATCTGATCCATGGCGACTGGGACAAGGCGTGGAAAGACCTGTGGGGTATTATCGACACGCAGACAAAGGCGATTCAGGGCATTGTAACTGGCTTTCTTGATCTCATTGCAGGCTTCTTCGATACGAGCCTTGCCGATATTGTCAAGCTGTGGACAGACAACTGGGACATGCTTGTCGAGATCGCCGATAAGATCGACTGGGGCGAGATTGGCACGGCGATTGTCTCTGGTATTCGCTCAGGAATCAGCAATTCATGGGATGGTTTCGTGTCGTGGGTATTGAGCCTGCTGAGTGGACTCGAAGACGATGTAAAAGCATTCTTTGGGATCAGCAGCCCGTCAAAGATGTTCGCAACCTTCGGTGAGCAACTTGTGCAAGGGCTCATGATCGGCGTCGAGCGCACATGGCCCGAGATGACCAACCTGATCGGCGGGCTGAGTGAGGATCTTGTTGACGAAATGGAAAACATCGGCCGGGCGATGAATAATGCCATCGCCGAAGGCTTCGGCGCAACTTCGACAATTGATCGGCAGCTTGCAAAGAACCTCGACGACGTTGCAAAGATCGAGGATGCCTTTCAACAAAAGATCGTTACCCAGGATCTTGACACACTGCTCAAAAAGTCGCAACAACTTTTTGCCGATCCCAAGGCCCAGGCAGATTACTTCAAGATGGCATCAGCGCATGAGTTTGAGCTGCTGAAGATTCGACAACAGATCGCCGAGGCGACAACCGACGAAGATAAAGATCGGCTCAACAAGCAACTGATCCTGATCAGTCGCGCCCAGGATGCCGAGCTCGATCAATTCTACAAGAAGCAAGAGGGGGCAGTCAGCCCGGCCCAGGCGATTGCAGAGCAGATCAACGACATCATGAAGGCACTGTCAGGGCTGAAGCTAACCGACGATCAGATTAAGATCGTTGACTTGCTCGGGGGCATGTACAATAAGATCGCGAATCCGTCGAGCGTGCCGACAAACCCGGCCTACACTGGGGCAACAAGCTATAGCAGCACAACGAATCTGAACATGCCGATCTATACCAATCAATCGCCCGGCGTGCTGAGTGACAGCATGGCGATAGCTGGGGCAGCGCTTCTATGATGTTTCAAACGCGCAACTACTTTACGCTGCCGCCGATCGTCAACGGCTATCCGCTCGACGACCGGATCAGCGTGATTGTTCCTGTCGCCCGGACAAACTTAGTTATCAATCCCAGCTTCGAAACCAATACCACATCATGGACGGCGATCGGCGGCAGTATCGCGCGCTCGACGAGCTTTCAGTATCACGGCGCCTACAGCCTGGCTGTAACGCCAACAGCGGCGACAACCGACGGGGCGCGTTATGATACTGTGTCACTCGTCAGCGGCACCGCGTACGCCTACTCATGCAAGGTGCTGGGGATCAACGGAAAGAGCTACAAGATCGCGCTTGAAACGACGGCCGGCGTCGAGCTTGCGGCGATCACGTTTGTCGCCTCGGGGCGCTGGCAGTGGGTGTATGGTTACTACACGGAGAGCTCGACGACGACCCGGCGCCTAACACTCCGCAAGGCTGGCGGCACTGAGCTATCAGTCTTCTATATTGACGGGGCACAGGTCGAGGCGCTTGCAGCAGGCGAAACCGTGTCGACCTACCTCGACGGCGCGCAGCTGGGACTAGTGCCGAATCAGAATCCTATACCGTTCTACTGGACAGGCACGCCGCACGCCTCCACAAGCGTGCGCAGCGCGCTCACACGCGCGGGGGGCATGGTGGTACCATTTCGCTACTTTGGCTTCTTCCTCACTGCCCTGATCGGCCTGGGGCTCAATCCCCCGCAAAACGTCGCGACTGAGTATGCGCGGATCGACGGTGGATACGACGATTACACGCGCAAGCCAACGCGCCAGTTCACGATTACGGGCAACTTCGAGTCGAGCGGCGACTATCTTTCGCTCAGGCAACAGCGCGGCGGGCTGTCGCGGCTGCTCGACCGGGATCTTGTCGCGCTCGATCAGCGACTGGTGTTATTGCGTGATGTCGTCGACGAGTGCGGACAACTGTCAACCTCGACCTGTCGCCTGCTGGGCAAGTATCAAGGTGGGCTAGAGGGCTCGACTGACAATCATCTGGCCAGCGTCGCGCCGATGACATTCACCCAGTACTTGGGTGTGGTGTTGGCCGATGGCGAGAGCGGATCGGCGCTCAGCGTGCAGCAGAACGTCAGCAACGCAAACTATATTCAAGTGCAGAATCCCTTAACCGGGCTCTGGTCGAGCGTCAGCAGCGGCACGGTCAACGGCGCGTCGGGCGATGTCAATGCGATCGTGGTTGGGCAGGATGGAAAAGTGTATATCGGCGGCGTATTTGCGACCGCAAGCGGCGTCGCGAATACGAGTCGGATCGCCTACTACGATCCGACGGATGGGCTGTTTCATCCGCTCGGCACTGGGGCGGCGGGCGGCAACGTTGTCTGGATGGCCATGGGCGCGAATAACGTGTTGTATGCAGCCGGCAGCTTTACCAGCATGGGCGGCGTGGCGAATACGAACAATATCGCGCAATGGAATGGCAGCGCATGGTCGGCGCTTGGGACTGGTGTAACCGGCGGATCTGGCATTCTGGCCATGACCGTCGATCAGACAAACAATTTGTACGTCGGCGGCACCTTCACGACCATGGGCGGCGTCGCGAATACGCTCAGGCTCGCGAAATGGAATGGATCGGCATGGTCTGCGCTGGGCACTGGGGCCAACGACGTTGTACGGGCGCTTACAGTGGGCCCAGGGGCGATCCTGTACATCGGCGGCGACTTTACGACGGTCAACGGCACATCAGCGATCCGCGTGGCATCATGGAACGGCAGCGCGGCATCGGCGCTGTCGACCGGCATGGATAACAGCGTACGCGCGCTGGCCATTGGGCCGAATAATATTCTATACGCGGGTGGCGACATGGCCACGGCCGGCGGCGTAACGGTCGTACGTACGGCGTATTGGAATGGCGTGTCATGGTTCCCGATGGGGGCCGGGCTCAACACAACGGTGCAGGTGCTGACGATGATGCCGGATGGTACGGTATGGGCGGCTGGGGGATTTACCAACTCGGGCGGGATCGCGCTTCGCAGCTCCATGGCGCACTGGAATGGATCGACCTGGGTTGGCAGTGATAATAATCTCGTCAGTTCTGTAACCGTGCAGGCCATCACGCCGGATCGTGCGGGCAACCTGTACGTTGGGTATAGCTCGTTCGGCACGGCGACGCAGGGCGGGCTGACGACGATCACAAACCCAGGCACCGCGCGATCCTATCCAACCGTGACAATCTACGGGCCGTCGAGCGGCACCGCGCGCATTTATCAGATTACGAACCCGACAACCAATAAGGCGATCTATCTGAATCTGACGCTCAACGTTGGCGAGATCGCGACGCTCATCTTTACGCCGGATAACTTGAGTTTTACAAGTAACTTTCAAGGCAACATCGCCAACGCGGTGCTGAGCGGCAGCAACACGGCTGAATTTTATCTTCAGCCTGGGGCGAATGTGATCGATCTGCTGTCGGCGTCGACGACCGTTGTTGCGGTGCTGAGTTATCGGCCGGCCTATCTCAGTCTAGACGATGTGCCTTAGATGGCAGTATTTACGACACTGCGATTCGGCGATCCGTTTGGCGTACCGCTCGTCGAGTGCGCAACCTATGGCACGCCGGGCGGGCCGGGCACTGCGACGGTGCCGCTCGACGTTACGCTGAATTGCAGCCCGGGCGCGATCGGCGTGCTTGAGACAACGCTGCCGAGTAGCTTCAATACATCGTTTCTGCTGGAGGATGCGCGGATCGGCGTCTGGCGGGCGATCAATGGTCGTGTACCGTACCTCGACAACGGGGCGATCTATCAGATCCGGTATATTGACTATGGGCCAACCTCGACCTTCGTTCGGGCCTATCATTCGACGAATTTACTCGACCGGCGGATCATCGCCTATGCGGCCGGCTCAACCTACACAACCAAAACGGCGACATTCGCCGACGATCAGATCAAGGCGTTTGTCAACGAAAATATGCTGGCCGGCATTGTCGGGGCCGATCGTGATGGGGTCGAGACGTACGCTGATGTGAGCGCGTATCTTACGAAGCAGGCCAACCTGGGGTTGGGGTCGAGCATCGCAAAGTCGGCGGCCCGGCGTAACCTGCTCGACGTGTGCACCGATTTGGCCCAGGCGTCGACAACAGCCGGCGTCTATCTAACCTTTGAGGTATTCGCGCCAACCGAATCAACCTTAGAGCTTAGAACCTACGCCACACAGCGCGGCGTCGATCGGCGCGTGGGAACTGCCAACCCGGTGATCCTGTCGAGCTTGCGCGGCAACCTGACGAATGCCCATCTTGTGATCGACTATACCGAAGCGGCGAATTTTATCGTTGCCGGGGGGCAGGGCGAAGAGGCCGATCGGCTGATCGGGACGGCCTTCGACGCGACGCGCGCAAGCGTCAGCCCGTTTGGGCGGATCGAGAAATTTCGCGACGCGACGAACGTCGCGAGTCAGGCAGCGGTCGACGATGAGGCCGATAGCGGACTCCGCGCAAGTCGCCCGCTGATCCTGTTTACCGGCGAATTGGTTGAGACGCCTGCACTGACGCGCGGCATAGACTTCGACCTGGGCGACATTGTAACAGCTGAGCAAGGCGCCATGCAGTATGATGTCAGGCTCGACCTGATCCGCGAGCGGATCGACGGCAACGGCCGGCGCGTCGCGTGTGGGCTTCGGAGCGTGACATGAGCGATCAGAATGACATGCTCAAGCTGCTCTATGAGAATAATCAGCGCCTGAAGCAAACCGAGACTCGCGAGGTGCCGGGCAATGTGCCGGGCTTCTCTCAGTTTTATGATTTCGGTACATGGGTGCCGACATACGTCGGCGGCACGACCGCAGGCGCGACGACGTATGTTACGCAGTTCGGGGCCTGGGTGCGCGTTGGCGCGCTCGTCGTCGCGACGGCAACCCTCGAATGGTCAGCCGCAACCGGCACCGGTGACGCGCGGCTGTCGTTGCCGTTTACGGCAGTGAACACAACCAATAAATTCTACGCGGTGCCGGTGCGTACCAACCTTGTCACGTTTGCAAACTCAGCACCGATCGGGCAGTTGCTCAACAACACCGCGTATATTGTGATGACATCGCCCGCCACTAATGCCAACTCTGCCGTTGTCGCGATCGAGGCGGCCGGACTGGTAATCTATACGGCGAATTACTTCGTTGCCTAAAAAGAAGGACAAGAGCATGGCAGTCGATCAGGTCGAGAAACGTCAGAAGGTTGCGCGCGACGCGACGGCACTAGCGCCGAATCTCATGGAAGCGCTGTATAACCTCGACGCCTTGCGCGCTCGACGCGACAGCGGCGGCCCAGGCGGCACGCCGCTTGCGTTTGTGGATTCAGACTTCTCAGGGCAACAGGGCCTGAAGCATGTTGATAAGGCAACGATCGACGCCTTGTTTACGGCGATCCCAACGTTGCTCGCAGCCTTCAAGAATCAAGGCTTCGACAAGGTTTTTGAATCGATGAGGCCGTAACATGGCACTATTTACCCCACTGATGAACTATGCAGGCTATGAGCATGTGCTCAACGCCATGCCGACGTTCTATCATCCCAACGGCAACATCTACGGGATCGCCATCGCTAAAAAGGGCGGCACCTCGCAGGATCTACAAGTGTTTCGCGTCAGGCCTGGCAGCCTGAGCAGAGAACTGGTACACACGTTTCGCGGCGGCGGCGTCGACGCCGTATCTCAGATCGCCGCTGGGGGCTGTATCATTCGGCAGGATGGATCGCTGTGGGCCTGGGCAAGCGCGGTGCCGCAGCAGTCGCCGAATATCACAAAAACCGGCTTCGTCGGCGGATACTGGGATCCGATCCCAGGCGTCGACGATCCATGGGCGGCCGGCGGGGTTACGCTGCTGCCGAGTGTTCGAACGAATCCGGCATGGGAAGCCCGATCGTTAACAGCAGGCGTCATGCTCGACATACCGGCGACGTTTGGCGTACCGGTTGCCAACAGCTATCTTGTGCGACTGACGATGAACGCGCCGATCGCCAACGTACGCGCTAGGTGCGGCACAACGGCGACTCCGTTTTTCTTCACGGTCAATTCGCAGGTTGCTGGGGTTGACAACATGGATCAGGGCTGGGTGCCGGGGCCGCTCTGTTACGTCAGCCCGGCCCAGGGGACTCCGGTGATCTGGCTTCAGATTGTGGGCTATGCCTAGGCAACCTTGCGATCTCTGATCGCCTTCTGCCGCGCGCGATCGATCTCTTCGGCTTCGGTTGCGGCGGCCCGGCCGCGCCATCCCAGAAGATAAAACCAGGCCCCGCCAAAGAACAGCATAAACAGCAGGCCCAGCGCGGCGCTACCCCAGAAGCCATGCCAGTCGAGATCGAGGCTGAGCGGGGCTAGGACAGCCGTAATCCGAAAAGCTATGATAATGCTCAGGATAAACAGCGCCGCACGCCAGAGCGCCGCCAGTGGCTTTAAGAGCCATCTAGCGGCGATAATGCCGACGATGAATGTTATCAGATAGAGCATTACGGGCCTTCCTTCGACAGTCTTTCGCGCTCAGCGTCGATCTTTGCCTGATAGTCTTTGCGCAATCGCCAACCGTAGCCGGTTGCCCAGTAGACGAGCTGAAGGCGCGATCGCTCTTTGACGATCAGTGTATAGTATGCAGCCCGCTTGCGCTCGGCTTGGTACTCGGGATTCGGATAGTCTTTTTTGTGATACGATGGCACGCCGTTATAAACGAAGATCGGCAACCGATCAGTGTCGTCGACGCTGATCGTACGTCGAGCCGGATAATAGCCGCTCAGCAAATAGGCACCTCGACACTTCGGGTTATAGCTGGCATTGTAGGCGCGATCTTCAAGCCAATCGCAGAGCGCCTGCCAGTCGTCGAGCCGCTTCAGCGGATCAGTTTCCATCGTCGTGCTCTCGTTTGTCGTGCTCAATCAATCGCATAACGGTATCAAACAACCTCTGAACAATATAGAGCGCTTCGTATGTCGTCATGTCGTTGCGCTCGATCTGTTCACACAGCCATGTGGATGCTTGCGATCCCATGCCTTGCAGTGCAGTGTGCTTCGGGAATTTGTCACGGTCGATCATGGCTCATCGCTCCCAAACATGGCCGGGTTGCGGCTGGCTTCGCTCAGGATCTTCATGGCAGCTTGCCTGCTATCCAAGATCGCTATTGTACCGGCAGTGCGCGGCCCTCGACCGCTGATCACGCCTGCACGCGCGCAAAGGTCGAGGAAGCCCGCGGCGCCATCCTGGGTCATGTCGACGAGCTTAAACGCGCGATGGCCAATATTCAGTTGCATCGGGCCTTTGGTTAGGCGCTCGATCGACAACGAACGGGGCTGCTCTAAGATCAGCCAGAGGACTGCCAGCGCCACATGGCGCATGTCGCGCTCAGTATATGACCATTCGCTCATCTGCTGAGCGGTGATCATACCGTCGCCGGTCTGGTACTTGTCGAGCTCTGCCGAGTGCCATGCATAGACCATGGCATGATACTGCTTGATCGCGTCAGGGATATCGGCTGACAGGGGCCAGAAGAACCGCGCCCCAGCCAATACCAACAGCCCGCCGAAGACTGCGCTGATCAGTTGCAGGCCGGTCGACAGCGGCATGGCCCAGTAGACGAAGAGCGCGCCAACGCCGATCGGCAGTAGGCTGATCATCGTCAGCCCGAAGAGCGGCGCAAGCGTCGCAAAGCTGGGCCTGAGACTGTTATAGTCCAGGGGCCCATGCGCCGGGCTGCTGATCGTTGTTGTCGTACGTCCTGAGAACATGATACCCCTATGTCATGCAAAAACCGGATTCGCATGTGTCGTCAAATTCCATCTCATGCTGAGTGCCTTGCACAGCTTGATCAAGTGGTATCCGATACTTTGTAAAATACATACCATCTTTACCTTTGGCGGCGCGCTTATCATTGATGCGCAATTCTAGCTTGATCGCCTGGTTGAATAAATCAGGATGTTCTTCTTTTACTTCACGCCATCGGCGCACCGATCCAAACGGACAAAACCAGCATGACGACTTGGGCGGCACTGGCAGTCCGGCTTTTTTGATGATCTCGACGCATCGCCCGCGCGACAACCGTAGATCGATCAATGGATACTCGCGAATAATGTATTTTTCTGGGTTGTCATTGCGCATGCGGTGATACTCGTCGAGGCTTATCCCCAGGCCGATGATAGCAGGTTCATCCTTCGTTGCGCCGCGCGCTTTCGCTTCGGAAGCGATCCGCTCAACTTTATAATGCTTTGTACATGATCGGTTTGCTAGTGGGCCATGTTCAAAATACATAGGTATGCTTGGGGTGTTCTCGTCAAAGAGCAATTGATACAATGATCGCTGATGAGAATAGACCGGCGCAAGCTCGACAAACTCAACCCCATGCGCTTTAGCATACGGCATGGCAATATTGCGAACATAGTCTATTGTGTCAGGATGCTCGCTATCATCGCCGACATTGCAAAAGATATGTACGGGATAGTTGATCAAGCCCTGGGCCGATAAGACGAGCGCGGCAATACTCTGCTTGCCGCCGCCGGAACTGAAGAAGCGAAGTTGTGTCATATTGTTTACACTCCATCTGCCTTGATTCTGCTACGTTACGAATTATGCTGCGTCGACGTATTTACCCAGCGACGCAGATCCCATGCTGCTTATAGTGCTTTCCGTGTTGTCCTGCCATCGCCAAGCTAACCGGCTGCTGACAGTATTTGCACGGCTTCAGCGCTGGGCTGTCGCCGGCGATCAACGCTGGCGTTTTTATATCCGTTATACGGTAGGCGCTGGCGTCGCTGGCAGGCAGATCCAAAGCAGCGCCGGAAGGTGCTGTCAACAATTTACGCGGCTGGGCAAGGTGCAAATTGTACAGGATCAGGATCACGGCCGACGCCACATGCAGCCCCGGCAGCTGATCGATCTTGCCACTGTGCACCGCATAGCTGATCGCAGCTGAGAACAGACCGGCGCCGACGATGGTTGCCCATGTCCAGATCCCCACGCGGCCATGCCGGGCGCCTGCAATCGTTGCGATCAGCGCACCGTCGAGGCTCAGCGCCTGAGCGATGGCCCCTCCGACGACGATCAGCGGCAGCCAGGCTGACAGGGCCCCGAGAATACCGATCGGTAGCTCGGGGCTGTCGACGCGGGCCATGCTCAGCACGTACCATAGCACGATGTTGAGCCCGTTGCTCAGGCCCAGGGCCCAGAGGGGCCATGACTCCCAGCGCTCCATGGGCTTCTCATTCTGTTTCATGTCTGTTCCCATAGGCGATCAGCAGCGTAACTATTGGCACCAACCATGCCAGCTGATAATAATCATACGGCAAGAAGGCGGCTCGACCAACCCAGCCCAGCAGGAAAGATCCGGTCACCAACAGGATTACCGCAATAGAATGCGGAGCAACGATCGGATCGGGGGCCTGCGATAGCGGTTCGGTCACCACGCCAGAATCAAGGCGTTCAGTGATCCCAGAGTATGGTATACTAGCCATGGAGACTCCTAGCTTCGGGCCCTGATCAGTAGCTTTCGCGGGCAGGCTGATCAGGGCTCTTTTTATGCTTAAACAGTCGAGTGATCCGGCGGGGCGATGTTGAGCGCGGCGCAGACTGCCACAACAATGCAGTAGGCTGGGTTGCCTTCGCCGCGCTCGATGTCGCCGATCGTCGTCGAGCTACAGCCGGCGATTACGCCTAGCTGACGCTGCGTGATCTTCTTGCGGCGGCGGCGAAGATGAACGATTTCACCCCAGGAAGCCCAGTCGATATTTATCATCATGGCGGCATTGTACCATGCCTGTCAACATTCCGCGAAAAGCTGTTGTTGTTGCTCGACGGCAACGGCGATCGCGGTCGACAGTGCAAGCGGCACCATGGCGCGCTGGGCTCGCCATGAACTGCTCATGCCTTCTTTGTTGCGCATGCGCAGCCTGGGCCGGCCGGCCGATGGGAAACTGCCCCAGAGGAAGAAGGGCCCATGGATCTCTTTGGGCGGGCCCAGATGCGGCAGTACCCAGGATGCCGAGCCTTTGACGTTTTCGCGAATCCAATAGCGCGGCCGGGCTGCCTTGATTACGCGCAAGCCCGCCAGCAAGATCGATAGATCGGGCGCGACGCCGGTTTTACACCATGGCATGAACTCGCGCGAAAATTCAGTACATGGATCGGACAGCCAGATCAGATCGGGCCTGGGGCCGCGCCATGTCCAGTCGCGCAGGTCGGCTGTGATATCGCACCCGAAGCGCGGATCGTTGTCGAGAGTGACGACCTGCCAGCCTCGCGCTCGCATGGCTTGCGACGCACCTCCCAGGCCCGCGCATAGGTCGAGCATGATCATCGTTTCCGCGCCTTCCCGAGCGTCTCCCAGTCGGCAACCGTCTGAGCCCCGAAGGCATCAGCCAGGCTGCTTCTCAGCTCGTCGACGCTATGCGCAATGATGACAATCCCGTTACGCCGCTGTATGAAGTCTTTCTGCCGTAGCTGAGCGGTCGAGGGCGATCCTTTGGCGCTCTTGATCTCGACCGATACATAGCGGCCGTTGGGTGCGCAGCAGGTGCGGTCGTGGGTTCCAACGCGGCCCATGCTCATCTTGCGGCCCTCGATCTGGGCCATGCCGGCCGATGTGCGCAGCACGTAAAAATCAAGCAGTGCTAGATAGTCGTCGATCGCCTTCGATACTTTGGCTTCAGGCGTCGCGCCGCGTCGGATCGGTTTGGCCTGTCGACCTGGGACATACGTTTTCTCATAGTCGGTGATCTCGCCTGGGGGGCCGTCGAAGGCCCATGGCTCGTCGATCATGTTAATCCTCCATGAACATATCAAGTTGGCCAGCAGGTACTGCTGCTGCGCTGACGACCGTCGGCTTGCGATCGGGATCTGACAACTCCCATGCGCGCTGTTTCCAGTAGGCGAGCCGCGCGTTGGCGATGGCAACATGATCGGCTTCGAGCTCGACGCCGGTGATCTCTTCCCAGCCTGCCAGCATCGCGCCGATGGCTTCGCTGCCGGCCCCAGCGAACGGGATCAGCAGTCGACGCGGGCCATAGGCGGCCGGCGGCAGCAGCAGGGTTGCCAGGTAGCGCGACAGGCTGATCGGCTTGATCGTCGGGTGAATATTGCGCCGGGTCGTTTCGCCGCGCTGATACGGGTTGTCGATCGACACGTCGCGCCCGTCGTCGACGGTCGAGGGATCGAACTGAGCCCCGCTGACGATCTGACAACCACAGCTATAGTTGTTGCTGCCGGATGGGATCGAACTGTCATGCTCAGGGCAACGCCGCACGGTATAGCGCTTGCCGCTGTAAACTCGCTGATCGGTCGAGGGATCGAACTGAGCCCGGCGTACGATGGTGCAGCCGCATTTGTATCTATCGTTTTTGCTCACGTCGAGATCTCGCCCAACGTGATGGACTGGGCAATGTGCAACGCGGGCCCGATCGCCGCTGTAGACCGTGTGGGCCTTGCTATCTTCGAAGTCTGCCGCATCCTCGTCGAGCAACCGCATGAGCGCGGTCTGACGCGGGTCGAGCCCAGCCTCTCTTTCAGCCGTCGACGCCTTTGCGATGTAGGCAACCGGATCGGCGGCTTCGAGCCGGTCGAGCATCCAATCGGCGGCGTAAAAGTAGCGCGACGCGGTGCCGGTGTCGTCGTGACGCGGCTTATCGTAGTTAGTGCCCATGCCGTATTCAGATGCGCGTAGAGCGCTAGTTGTCGCACCATCCCGACTTGCACTCTCGCCACTCTGGGCCCCCAGTCGCGCGACGGGGCAGGATGGGATGCACTGCCAGGCGTCGATCATTTCGTAGCCGTCGGCGTCGGCATAGTGCGCGCCGGTATTCTTCCCGACGCCTTGTCCATACACATGGTTATCGAATGGCGGCGGCTGATCCGTATCGCGCCATCCGGCCCCTTTAACTCGCCTAGTGCCGATGCGCTCACACTCGGGCGCGTGCGTCAGCACAAGATTCGCGGGCCATCGGCCCAGGGGGCTGCCAGTGCCGCCCATGGTCTGCCCGAATGGCGCGACGCCTTGCACCTCGACCGCGCGCCGACTCGTATCTTCATCCGTGCCAATCCTCCCGCCATCTATCCACAGCGCGCCGGCGCCGGTCGAGGTGATGTTGTCGATCGGCGATCCTTCGTACGGCTTCTGAAAGACAATGATTGGTTCTAGCGCGGGTTTGATCGCCTGCCCGCCATACCGATGGCCGGCCCAGTCGGCTGCGCCTTTTGTCGCTGGGCCATGCACGTCGAAGCTGTCGCGCTCTTTGCTGTTATAGCCGTTGGCCTTTTCGCGGTATTCGTAGTGCTCAGCATCAAACTTTGCCTGATGTCGCTTCGTTTTGACGACCGGCGCGAAACCGGCGGCAGCCTTGTTCGCCTTGCGGCAGTTCTGGTACAGTCGAAGTTGATCGACCCGTCGATCTTTGGGTGCCAGCCTTGCCTGCTGTCGCAACGTCTCAAGCTGATCACGCTCTGCCGGGTGCTCGTCGAGCCATGCGCGGAATGCGCGATCGTCGATCTGGGCGCTGATGTTGGTTGCTTTGGGAAAGCCCGAGCCGTAGGCCCAGCCAAAGATCGTCGGCTGAATAATCAGCCCGGCGTCTTCGATCGCGACAGCCAGGCGATGCCAGCCGCGCGACGATGCGAACACCATCCCCCATGCGCCTGGGTAGAGGTGCTGCGCTATCGCGGCCCAGGTCGAGGGGCGAAACGCGATGTCGCCGCCATCCCAGGTTTTCCCCATGAAACCTTTTGAGGCTCGGGCGAATGCGCCATCTGTGCCATATTGCGCGGGTGCGCTATCGTCTTTGCCGAAGCGGTCGACGATGCTCGTCAGGTGATACGGCGGATCGCAGAGCAGGGCATGAAACTTCGGCCCGGTATAGGTCTGGGCCCATGTCAGAATGTCGGCTTGAAGCATTGGCATAATCTGTTCCTGTAAGGCCCCTGAGCGCGGCTGTAAGGTGCCTGGGGCCGCGCTCAGGTATATTCGTATGGCCGATCGCTTAGAATGGTTCCTGTGACGTTACAGCAACTCCAGTTGACCGGCGTCGATCTTCTTCCGGCGTCGCGTCTTTGCGGCGTTGGCAACATGGCCCGGCAAGTCGCGCAACAGATGACAGCGAGCGCACAGCGCGATCAGATTGCAGTCGCGCACGTCCATCTTATCGTGCATGTCGCCTGGGCTGCCGTCGTCTTTCATTACGCCGATATGATGAACTGACATCGTACGCCGATGCGTGTCGAATGGTTCGCCGGGCCTGCGACACTGCATGCCACAATCGCGGCATGTCCAGTCGGCTGATTCCTTGATCCTGAGCGCAACATGATCCCAGTCGACAGGGTAGCGGCTCATGTCCATCGGCATGGCGCTACGCTCCTAGCTTATTGATATACGCTTCCATCGGCGTCGGGTCGAGCCGCGCAAGGTGCCACACCGATCCGGGCGCGCTCACTTTGCACTCGACGCCTTCGGATCGGTTGACTGCCGCTGCGATGTCGCCGATCGCGGTGCCCAGATCGCTGATGTCGTCGGCTTCAAGGGCGATCGAGGTTGAGACAGTCGCCTGCATGACGATCTGCATGCCGGCGTCCTGTGCGATGGCTTCAAGCGCGTCGATCAGATCGCTCAGGCTCTCTGCCTTCAGGCTGATCGTTGCCTTCGTCGTTTCTTTGGCCATGGTGTTACGCTCCTTTGTGCTTTTCGATATTCGCCGCCATTACATCGGATAAATTGAGATCTAGCTTCGTGCACAGCGCCGCAACGTGCCACAGCACCGCGCCGATCTTATCCCCAAGCTGATCGCGGTCGATCAGCTGTTGATCGAATACTGCCAGGTTAACCGCTTGCGCGACATCGCCCGCTGCTGCCGACAGCCCCAGCGCATCACGCGCGATACTTACCTCATAGTCGGTATACACCATGTCAGGCATATCGGGGATCGTGCGCCTCGACACTTTCCACTGGTATTCGTTGCTGAACATGGTCATAGTCAGTTCCTTTTGTGGGGGCTGTGCTAGCATAGCGCGCTCAGCTCATCGAGCGCGGCGTTGGTGCGCTCTGACACTGGCAGGCGCAGCAGCCACGCGATCGACGCCTCGGGCTGCGCTTTGCACTCGTCGCATACCAGCATACTGGTACGTGTCAAGTTGCACACGATGCACCGGCCGGCCGGCGGCACCGGGCGCAGTCGACTGACTGAGATCAGTTTGTCATTCATTGAACTTCTCTCCCTTGATAACGGCGTCAAACTCGCGTTTCCAGTCGGATGGAAGCACGTCGAAACAATATTGACAGATTACGATCACCTCATATCCCATAGCCGTTGGAATAATGATCGCGGCGTCGCTGCTGTTATTGCAGCGTAGCCCGTTATACAGCATGGAGCATGCGAGGTTGGGCCAACCGATACTTGCGAACGCTGATCCAATTGGGATCTGTCTGGGCAACTCGGGCGTCATGTTGTCGACTCCTCTACTAGCTTTTTCAATTCGTGATAGTCCATCGGAATCGAGCGCGCGACATCCGCAAACGCTTGCCAACGACCTTGTGCGAGTGTATAGCGGGCCTGCTCCCACTGGGCCGGCGTTAGACCATCCGGCACATCGGCTGCGAACAGATCAGGATCAGAAATGGTATGCAGATATACCATTTCCTCGCGCGCGTTAAGATACCGATCAGACCGATCAGAGTTGGTGTTTTGGGGTACTTTGGGGCTTTCTGCTGCTGCCGCCAACTCTGATCGGTCTATGCTCAACCGATCAGAGTTGGCGCTATCGATCAGAGTCTGATCGCTTTTACCCTTCAAACTCTGATCACTCTGATCGGTATGATCGGTATGATCGGTATGATCGCTCTGATCGAGTCGGCGTACTTTGGCGTATTTTCCATACCCGACTTTGTCAACAAGTCCATCATTTACCAGCTTGCGCATGAGTTGCTGTATGGTTGCAACCGGTCGACCGAGCTCGGTTGCGA
>Ga0157376_10000311_pt1 | contig 32528 bp, 30 predicted proteins | sample M45metaG_FD_121801 | JGI IMG/M metagenome (GOLD analysis project Ga0157376, IMG submission 121801) | Miscanthus rhizosphere microbial communities from Kellogg Biological Station, Michigan, USA - M4-5 metaG | ecosystem: Host-associated > Plants > Roots > Rhizosphere > Soil | place: USA: Michigan...
ATCCCATTAGAATTCCAAATAGCTCGTGATTCTTTACAATACTGTTCCAAAATGTGGACTCTCTGTTCTGAACATCAAAAACTGCCAAAAAAGGATCGAAATCAAAACCCAGAACTCGCCTAAAATCGGCATAATACTCGACAAGTGTCTCTAATGTTTTTTCGATATTTACAAAGAAAAGTATCTCATCTTCGGAATGAGAGTCGACTGGAAAAACTCCAAACAAATACTTGCGGATGCAAAAACGATCTTCTATCGCCTTCCATTTTTCGTAATTTTCATAGATATGTGATGAGTACTCGATAGAATCAGGATATCTTTTTTTAATTTCTAGGATTTCTTCTGGGGTAAAAGTGCGTGGTGGGTATAGGCATATTGTGGTGACTGGTTTTGATCCGTAAAGCGTGTAAGCTCCAGGATTCCAAAAGAGAAATTCTCGAAAAAATTCCATCATCCACACCCGATCTTCCTCTGAGATCTGATATGTTTGATTTACTTTTTTCGATGGTGACGTGCAATTCGTCGTCAGCAGTAGCAAAAAAACCATGTTAAAAATTAAACGTACTGATAAGCTAAATTTTGCTTTTTCAAAAATTTTTAACATAGTAGACACTTATGAAGTGTAAATACTTTCTCGTGCATAAGGGGATTATTTCTTCTGATCCACAGTTATTGTTTCGGTTTCCAATTTTATTAAGTATTGCAATGTAATGGTTGGCAGCTATTGCTAAGCTCTCACCTTTGTTTTGAATCTGAGTGTCCAAATCTCCAATTCCTCGCTGAATAACGGAAAATTCTCGGATAACATTGTCATTTCCAATGGTTACAATACCTGCAGCTTGCTTAGTTTTATGCTCTGGATCTACTCCTATCATTGCTTTGAAATTATCCATAAGGCCTCTTAGACTGCATCTACTTCAATAAAGCCATATTCATTAAAAAGGTCAGAGAGATCAAATAAATCGCCAATGATGCAGATCGGGGTGTATTAAAAGAATTGCAAGCTATATCCCAATCAGTAGAAGCTTTGGCGAAAAATACATGACGAGAGTTGCTTATGTTTAAATATTTATTAGTAGATTCGATCATACTGTTTGTGAGAATGAACCCAACTGTCTTTAGTCTTGTCGTCCATTTTAATTAGAGACGTTATTATTGCGTTATTACCGGAATTTTTTGTTCCAATATGCATTCCATCAAGTTTGCGATATTGAAGAATTTTCTTAAAGGATGGAGTCCAGAGCCACCGCAAAAATGGATAAAATGGTAGTCGACATAAAACTCCATAGGCGTGGGCCAATTTATTGAAGAGTTGGCTAACGATTTTAGTCCAAATTTAGAAAAGGTTACTGCATCATAGGGGAAAAAATCAGAATCATGACAGCGAGGATAGAAACGATAGTTCACCTCAGGGTTATTTTTTAGATAGTGATATGAATGAGAGCCAGTATCACATACAATACCATCTATTAGATCTACATGAAATTTTAAATCTTGTAAGTTAGGCAATCGTTTAGGATCGAAGGCAATGAATGGCACCCATAAGTAATGTTTATCTCTAAATTCACTATCGATTCCGACAATTGGCACTTCAGCCAATAATGCTCGTATACTAATCGGTTGAATAGCAAAGACATCTCCATCCATAATCACTACAACATCGTCATGATCATATCCATAGTGATCTAAGGCATATTGAATGAGATGACAATGGCGAATAGAGACATTTTCGTAGATTTTTTTGATATCGGGGGATCCATCGTTTGTAGGAAAACAGAAAAAATCATTCCCATGAGGAGTACTTAATGTCGTTCTCACCTGTTCATTTAATGAGTTCATCTCGTGCCAAGATTGCTCATATCGTACGTGCTTCACGCCGTATTGGTTGCAAATTTTTTGTATTGCATCTTGTTCTTTCTCATTAACCCCATCATTGAAGACAATGAGTTCATACTCATCTAACAAAAACTTTTCCAATGCTTTAGATTGGTATTCCAAAAATTCGGCATGGTTGCAATGAAATGTGAGGATCCGAATTGTTGCTGAAAGATTCTGGGAAAAAAGCAAAATAAATGAAAATAAAGACAACACAATTTTATGGTTCACATGTCTCCTGTAAGAAATTTATTCAAGGAAAACACATTCACGTCGAAACTGTCAAGAAAATTCAGGGTCAGACTTATTTGATCTTGCTATCATTTACTAGACATAAAGAACATAGACAAGAAACAATGAAGTTAAAATAAATGCTGTAAATCTCTACAGAGAAAGCGGTAAAACTCTGGAAGAAATTAAAGCATGGAGAGAATAGTTTTCCAGGCTCTGGGGTCTTAAAATCATGCAATCAAGAGCTGATACTTCAAAGAAATTACAGTTTAGAAGCGGAGATTAGAGCGGCTTTTATCCTAGAAGAATCGAATATCGATTTTAGTTTCTCAGCTCCATTAGTTTCTAAAAATGTTTTAATTGAAACGCCACCTAGTTCTTTTCTTAAGGCTCTAATAGCTCTAACGTGGGCCATATTTCTATCGCCAGAGTCTTCAAAGATAGTATTAATTTTTGCAATTAAACCTGCTTCGATCTTTTTAATTGTTCCAAAGCAAACTGAGTGAGCGCCACGAGAACTCAGACCTTTTTCTTTTCCAGCTTTTTCTATTCCGGAAATATCCTTTAATCTGAATTTACAGAAACGATGTTACACTACCCTCATAGCAGTTACGGCTGGTCAAAAAATAAAGCTTGCAAATACATCGACGAATAGTGTTGACATCGTTAGCACTGTAATGGGTGCAACTCAGCCTGTTGTCTCAGGTTTGTTAGAAGTTATTTTGCTATAACAATAACTCCTGCCTTAGGGAATGGCGTTTACATAAATCATCCTGCGGATGATTTATGCAACAATCCTTATTACAGCAAGCATTTAGACCATTTAGGTATTGTATCTCAAATTTGTGATGACATTGGACTTGTAGAAGCTATAGACAGCTTGGTTTTAAGTCCACTCGCGAAGGAATGAAAATTCACCTATGAGAACGTTAATGCGGCTCCCAGGTGATGGAACGAGCCTCCTCTTTTTGAACTATTCGGAAATTCCGAATAGTTGCTTTTCTCGAGGTCTATTTCTGGTTGAGCAGGTTAATTAAATGGTCATTGATAGCGCAAAAATTGAGTTTTTTTGAAGTTCTCTTAAGAACGAACTTTAGCGCGGTCTTTTGAAGGAGAACAAGTTGTCTTTTTGGCTGTTGTTCTAACTTTTGAACGAATTAATTGAGTCACCTTATGCTTGACAAACGTCCTATTACACTCATTGGCGCTAACTTTGATACTATGTGTGAACGAATAAAAAAGGCCCGAGATTCCCCGGGCCTTGTCGCTTTGGAGGCGGAGAGCCGCGTTATTTACTTTGTTGTTTGCATGGAATTCGTTAATTTTTCAAACAAATAGGTACCATTAAAAGAACCCCATCCCGAAGCATTATCATAACCCGGGCCAGCGGAATAATGTAAATTGTTACCTATTTTGATATCATGAAAATCTGCTGTATAAGAGGATCCAACTCCAATAGCATAAAAGGAAGGATTCGCAAATCCTAATACTGGCATTTGCTTTGCCACGCGCACTTGGTTTACACATGCAGTAAAAGCTGCCCAAAGAGGGGCTGCACAACTCGTGCCACCATATATTGTCCATTGCCCGTTATAGTAAATGGAATAGCCTGTATTTTGATCAGCATTGAGTGAAACATCAGGAACGTTTCGCTTGGTCTTTGAAAATACAGTAGGTACATTTTTTTGCCACGAAGGGATTGGCCAAACGTTACTCACACCACCTCCACCAGCTCCTTGACCTAAGCCATCGTTCCAAACCGATTCATTTCTGTAGGCGCCGCTTGCTGAATTCACTGTAAGTTTAGTTCCCCCTACACCAACGACGTAAGGTTGAGAAGCAGGATCATCCACGACAAGAGTGAAATTGTTGGGGTAATCGTCATAAGCGCCACTATCACCAGCAGCGGCATAAATAGTCTGCCCATGAGCTGCCATCTGAAGAAAAATAGCGTTCTCAGCCTTAAGATATTGAACACTCGACAAATTTTCACTCATTCCCCAGGAAGTGCTTATTTGCTTAGCAATGTTATCAGTAGCGATCCGATTATATGTGTCCAGAACTCCTTGATCCGAGTTAGGACCTTCGTAAACATAAATCTGACTTTTTGGTGCAAGTGCAATTGCAAGTTCAATGTCAAGGGTTACTTCAGGATCAATACCGCTACCAGAACCACCATCAACCAAAATATTTTTCAAATTAGGGGCAGGCAACCCAAAATACTTAGTATATTCATTGATATCGCTTGCATGATATCCCCCAAGCTCAAATAGAGCAATGATCTGCTTGGATCCATTTGCTGGTATTCCAGTTAGATTATAAGCAGTCAAGAGATCATTCGGAGAGTAACCGCCGTGGGGGCCCGAAGGATATGCATGAGATGTGATGTGAGAGACTGAAAATTCTTCGTTTGTTTCTTTTCGTCGATTGTACGTATGCCGTACCGCATGATTATCCAGTCCTACTATCCCGTGAATGATAGAGGCAATAGAGGCGGGAACTTCAGGGTCGTTATCCGGAGCATGAAATATCCGACCGTTGGACTTCTGATACTGGTGAAGGTGAAGATTGAAAGCCTTTTCTATGGATTCTGTCGGACCTGCAATGTTCACAAGAGTGCGATTAGAATGAGTTCCCTTAACGGCCAAACCTAGACTATTTGCGTAGGCGATCACATTTTCATAATCTTCCTCGGTGGGGGCAAAACGTTCAGCAAACTCTTCAGTGGTAAGGTACTTACCGTGATGTGCCTCATCGGTTGGATCATAAATGCGTTCTATTAATTCTTCTAATTCCTCCCTGTTGCGCAGCGGTAAAACGAAAGTCACCGGAACATGGGTAGTGGCATCAAGATGATGTAAAAACTTTGCATCAGACACTGCCTTGTTAGGAACATGGCCAGAAAGTCTTACAGCAGAAGTTTCAGAGGGCGCCGCACTTACTTGGAAAGTGAGAGCCAATATGGGTAATGTAAAATATCTAAAAAAATGTGAGTAATTTTTCATACTGGGTTTACCTGTCTTTGTTTTAAAAAAAGATCCCATCGATATGGGATAACACCGATCCCAAAACGTAACACAAGGCTCGGATTTTTCCTAGCCTTGTGTTTTGGAGGTGGAGAAACGCATTCAGAACTTTTTCCTGGAGATGGTTTCCCATTTTAGTTACGATTTTTTCTAAAAAATTGAATTTAAAGGAAGTGAGTTATGTCTAATGGAGAGTTCATTCTCTTTACCGCTGAAGATGGGAAAACCGCAGTCTCAACAAAATTTTTGACAAGTGATAATCTCTATAATGGGATATAATCAGGTTTATGATTAAATTTCCTCTTGGAGTGCAGTACTTTCCCAAATTGAGGGAAGAGGGACTGCTTTATATAGACAAAACCGAATGGATTTATCGCCTTGTTAAGGAAGGTTCGGTTTATTTTTTGTCCCGTCCTAGGCGTTTTGGTAAGTCCCTACTTGTGTCTACACTAGAAGCTCTTTTTCAAGGAAAGCGGAATTTTTTCTCTGGTCTTTGGATTGATGGATCGGATTATGAATGGAAAGAATTTCCTGTGATTCGTCTCGATCTTTCAAGGGCGGTCTCTGAGAATGCAGAGGTTCTTGCAACATCTCTACAGGAATTACTGAATGAAGTTGCCGTTAAATATGGAATAGAAGGGATTCAACGTCCCTTGCCTTCTTTGACGCTCTCAGCTCTTGTCACAGAACTTTTTAAAATAGGCCCCGTCGTAATTTTGATCGATGAATATGATAAGCCGCTCGTCCATCATCTAGAGGATGCGCAGCTTGCCAAGCAAAATCGCGACCTTTTGAGAGATTTTTATTCTACCATAAAAGCCCTGGATCAATATCTCAAGTTTGTTTTTGTTACTGGAGTGAGTAAATTCTCAAAAGTCTCTTTGTTTTCCGGCATGAACAATTTAGAAGAAATTTCTCTCTATGATTCTTATGCAGATCTTCTTGGAATCACGGAAGAAGAGATTTCCGCCTATCTGCTCCCTGAAGTTGACCGTGTAGCAAAAGAGAGAGGAAAGTCAGAAGAAAATATCCGGATGCTTTTAAAGACGTGGTACAATGGGTATAGATTTTCTTTATCAGCAGCTGTTTCCAAGGTCTACAATCCCGTATCGCTTTTCTCATTTTTAAAAACATCTAGTCTAGATAATTATTGGTTTACCACCGCAACCCCAACAGTCGCTATAGAACTGATCAAAAAACGCGGGTTTCCTATCATTGATTTCGAAAATGAGATCATTGTCGGAAAAGAGATCGAGGTGAGTCATGATGTGGAGGTCATTGACATTCCAACACTTCTTTTTCAAACGGGTTATTTAACCATCAGTGACTATGATGAAAAAGCGCGAACGTTTTTTCTTAAGTTCCCTAATGAAGAAGTGCGCCAAGCATTTCTAGAGCATCTCTTGCGAGCATTTGCAGAGCGTCAGATGTCGGAAATCAATGGGGTTCTCTACAAACTATCAAAATATCTCCAAGACAAAGATTTGAAAGGCTTTTTTGATGTGTTCAATGTCTTTCTAGCTTCCATTCCTCACCAGATTCATAAAGAAGTTGAAGCGTACTATCACTCCCTTCTGTATCTCTTCTTAAAAGCGATTGGGTTTAGAGTAGAAGCAGAGGTTTTCACAAGTCTTGGTAGGATTGATATGGTTCTCAAAACCAAAACAACCATTTTTATTTTTGAATTTAAGATCAATAAAACAGCCGACGAGGCACTTGGCCAAATTCTCGACAAAGAATATCAAAAACAATTTACCCTAGATCAAAGACAGATCGTCCTAGTGGGAGTTAACTTCGATACAAAGTCCCGGTCTTTAAACGATTGGAAAGTTTACAGCCAATAAAAAAAGCTGTGCTTGTAAATTGGGATCCTTGGTCTATATTAAAATATTCGGGACAGGCTTGCAGCAAGGCTCTCTCAAGTGCCACAAACCATCCAATAAATAAGGATAGCGTGATAACTCAGAGCATTTTTTTAAAGCTGTGTAAGCGAAGCGATGTGTAACAGAAGATAGTTGCAATGTTCTTCGTGTAAAAGTATGGATTCTATTAAAATAAAAACTTATCAACGATACGGCAAAGCGATTACCAATTTTCATGATAGGTTGCCTAAAATGTACTTAGGCGGCTAAAGGGGTGCGGAATGTGGGGTGGACATTTGAAAAATCTGGCTTATGGCTGAAGAGTAACCCCGAAGAACCCCGAAGCCAAAAACTTCGGGGTTGGTTTTCAGGCTTCAGTCTTGGGTAAAATAAAGACCTTAAAAGGATCAAAAGGACCTTTGGAGAACTCGACCAATAACTCTTCTTTGCACAGGGACTTAAGTCGAATGCTAGCTGTTCTGTCACTAACACTCCAAAGTTTTGTTGCTTCAATGACCGAGATACGTTGATGCTGCTGCAGATAAGAAATCAGGGATTCTTGCCACGGTTGTTTTGGTTTTGATTGGACTGCTATTGGATAAAGGGTCACTCTAAAAAAGAGATCGAGTTCTTCAAACTTAGGTGAAGCTCCTCCCGATGCAAGGCAAACATCCCGCATCCGTGCTAATCCTGATCCCCATTGCTCAATGAGACGAAGTTCTCTGAAAACTCTTCCTAATACGCGATTGCGGAGTTGAGAAACACCCGAAAGAGCAGTTTCTAAGCTCAGTCCTAGGGGAAGGGGGCCAGGGTTAGTGATTTCCATGCGATCATCAAAGATTGCAACTTGGATGCAGGAACGCATTGTCGAATAATCAGAGTGTAGGACAGCATTGATGACAGCCTCACGCACGGCTTCATGTGGATACTGAGGAATGTCTTCTCTTCGCATAGCTCGGATGACAGCCTTCATAGAAGTATTGCGTCGAATGAAAGCAAGAGCTTCATCAATAGCAATGGGAAGAGGACTCTTGATGTCTAGATGGTCAATGGCGCTTGATTTGGTTATTCCTTCAAATCTGATGAGGCGAATAAATGGATCGGGGAACAATTCGTCGCGCCTTTTGCCGAAAAGCAATAAACCACCTCTGGTTGGATAGGTATGTTCGTGATAATCCGCGACGAGTTCCAATGACCTAGCATTTGATTTTGTGCAAGACTTGCCGATAAAGTAGCGCTATGGTTCTCTATAAAAATAGCATTTTGCAAGATTTGCCCTATCTTGTAAAAAACGATTACCAATCCCATTTTCCATAGCAGATTGTCTTAGTGCATTAAAAAACTAGTCTAGTTCTTTTTCGTGTAATTCTCTTATATTCATATTATTCTGTTAATTTGAAAGAGTGTTTTAACAAATTTTGATAATAAACATTTTGAATTTTATAAAGATCTTGTAATCTTAATCTTTCTTTTTCATCTGTTACTTCTGCATACTCAGGAATGCCATCCCAATTTCTTTGTACATCACCTCTATACGATCCTAATTGTGTAGAGCTAGCCACTTCCACATACCAATCTTTCAAACGCCAATCTTCAGCGTATCCATTTTCCCAGCATAAATTATTTTCGTTGAAACTTAATTTCCAATAATCCCCTAAATGGTTTAAGGAAGCTAAAGGATTTTTTAAAAACTCATCAGAGTCTATTATCGTAGGAAGTTCTAGCTGCTGGTCTTTAAGAAGTAGGAAAAGTTCCCATAATTGTCTATGCCCTATGATGGATTCATTAACTGTAGCCATTTTTTTATAAAATGAAAGAATGCTTTTGGCAGGATCTCTAATAAGAAAAGCAATTTTTACTTGAGGGTGGTTATAAAAATCTGGATGGTCTTTAAGATATTCTATCAGTACATAACCAGATTCCTTGAAAAAAACAGGAGAGTCTTTGGCTATCTGAAATAATTTATTCGTGATATCTTCAAATGTTACAGAAGCATCTGGCAACGAATGAGTAAAAGTATGATGGGGGCCATATTTTTTAATAAGATAGGGATCTAAGTAGGGAGCATGTAGTACTGTTATGTTGTCATGAGTTCTTATAACCTTTTCAAAAGCTGTTCCAGTAGCTCTTGGATGGGTTAGCAATATGTAAATGGGATACTCTGCATATAGATTTCCAAAGATCAATAAAAAGCAGGCAAAAAAGAACTGTTTTAGCTTAGATGTCATTTACTCTCCAAAGGTGTGAAGTGTAGCAACAGATTAACAGGGCTCATTTTTGAGTTCAAAGGATTTATTGCTATTCCAAATTGCCTAATTTGCCTCGAATTTTAGCTAGACAGCAGAGTTCGATTGTAATTTTTTTTGCAAAAATAGTGCACGCAATCTTGACACAATCAGGTTTTCGTTCTAGCCTATAAGTATAGTGATTTAACCTCTACTTTTCATGAAGAAAAATTTAGCTTCCAGAAAATCAACGCTTTTGAAGTATAGGCTTCAATTCATTTTTCGCAATATAGCAGAAACGGCCTCTCGCCGAATGGGGTCTCCTGTAGCTTTTTTTTCGGCTTTATTTATCATCATTGTATGGGCCACATCTGGATTTTACTTGGGATTCGATGATAGATGGCAGCTCATTATTAATACTGGAACGACGATAGCAACTTTCCTTATGGTGATTTTAATTCAAAATACTCAGTATCGCGAATCTCGAGCAACCCAATTAAAACTCGATGAGATTTTGTATGGTACAAAACACACTCGTGATTCTTTCTTGGAAATCGAAGATGAAAGCGAGGAGGAGCTCGATCATCTTAAGGAAGAATTCAAAAAGATTCGGAAAAAATACGTAGAAGGACTAAAAAACAAGAAAAAGAAGAGGTTTTGAGAATTTCAACATAAATTGAGTTGAAAAGATAAATCGTGCAACTTTTGGGATTGTCAACCGGATTGAAAAAAGGAAATAGAGAGATTAAATTTTTATCGCTTTTCCCGTAGCATGGGCAATTAATGTTCCAGAAGAATGGATAGTGGCTTTCATTTCTATGATTTTACGCCGTTCATTTGTAATCTCTCCATGGATGTTTAGAAGTTTTCCAATCTCTGCAGGAGCTACAAAGCGAATTGTCATTTCTGCTGTTAGCGGCTCCGCCGCAAGCTATCCAAGCCAGTCTTGTCATAGCTTCATCCAGTAAAGTGGCAATAATGCCCCCATGCAAAATGGCTTTCCATCCTTGATATTTTCGATCAGGGATAAATTCTGATGCAGTTTTGGGCAATACATGGGATGTAGCGACGAGCAGGTTTTTGGCAACATTTGGAAATGGTTGCATCGCAGCAAATAAAGATATGCCGCTTGATGTGATCAATTCCTAATAACTCTGTCTTTTGCAGTAGTTCTTCCATATAGCCTTAGATAAAAAATCCGCTAGAGAGCTTGTTGTTCAACTAAAACTTCTTTCGCAATTGTATGCACAGAGTCAGAAAATAGCAATCATAGCCTCTAGATTATTTGGGAAAATTTCGGTATATTCAATTGCAAAATGGTTCGGTATTTCTTCTTTGAGAGTAAAAAATGCAAATAATTGTCGATAATAAGATTATAAGAATTTTGGCATCTAATCCTGCTAAAATTCTGAATAACCCATTCATATTGGATGCAAATAATTGCCTCAGTTTTAGGTGGCCCTCTTTACTTGAATACCTAGAACTTGGATCTATATTATCAGATCTTCCAGTATTCGACCAAAACCATCCTTTTTTTGAAGCATCTATTGCGACTTTATGTGCAAATGAGGAACCAGAAGTGGTGCTCCATTTGTATGATCGTCTCTTTACAGAAAATTTGAAGTCCGTCATGGCCCTTGAGCAGATCGAACCTTCTTTTCTTCTTCAAGCCATCAAACATCAACGTCAAAGAGGCTCTTTTTTAGAAGTAGAATCTATCCTTTCTCCTATTTTGGCAACTTATGAAACGCTCCTCACAGAACAGCCTTCTCATACGAGGCATGATCTCATTCTATATCTTGCTTGGGATCGGATCTGTGTCTGGATGGCCCGTATATTTGATTATCAGTCTACTGACCTAAAATTTATTAAAGCGATCAGTATTTTAAGAGAGTGTTTGATCGAGTCCTATCAGCATATTACTCAGCAAGGAAGGATAATTCCTGGTCTTTATCGCATGCTGGAAGCGTTGTTATTCTATCAAATGAGGGAGGAGAATCTTGAGAAACTCACAACTCCCGAGTGGACAATACTGAGTCAGAGCTTTCAGGCTTTGAAAGGATCGGATGAATTTATTGATTTTTTCTACATCGATGATGCAATGCTTTCAGCAGCAGATTCCGAATATTATTTGACTCTCGACTCCCCTGGTCAAATCAATGCCCGACTCTCTTTAGCTCAATATATGACCGATAAAGTAAAATCTGAAATCCCAGGTTGGGTTTATACCCTTCATCCCAAAAAAATCGTCTACTTAGAACTTTGACTATTAGACCTCTAGAGTAAATGAAAGAGAAGGGAAAAGAAATTACTCCTCAGCGGTTTATTGTTTGGTTAGTATAGTATTTTTTTAAACCAGAAAATAAAATACTTTTTTCTGTATAATTAGCTTAAATTATATTGAGGTTGTAGGTATATGTTTTATTTAGGAAAGGTGAATTCCTTATGTGCTTTAAGAAAAACAGCATATGGGATGTTTTTAGGGAAAGTAGGGAGTGATCAGGAGGTTCTTTTACCTAAAAGGTATGTACCGGAGGATCTGGAGGTCGATGATTTAATCGATGTCTTTTTGTATACAGATTCGGAAGATCGCCTTGTGGCTACCACACTTGTTCCTAAAATCTACTTACATGAGATTGCTGTTCTTGAAGTAAAGGATGTGATCTCTTTTGGTGCTTTTTTAGACTGGGGTCTTGATAAAGATCTTTTTCTTCCTCTTTCGGAGCAAAAAAAGAAGATTGCAATAGGAGATAAAGTGACAGTTTGTCTTTTATTGGATGCTAGAACGGATCGCCTTTTTGCGACCGCCAAAGTTAAAGGCTGTATCGAGAAGCAAATTACAGTTAAAGAAGGGGAGCTAGTTGAATTACAGGTAGAGCGCAAAACAGAAATTGGCTATCAGGTGATTATCAATAATATCTATGAAGGGCTTATCTTTTTTAGCAAAGTATTCCAGCCTCTTCATAAGGGAGATAGGCTCCAAGGTTTTATCGAGAGCATCCGAGAAGATGGTAAAATCACAGTTTGTCTGCAGAAGCAGGGGTATGCTCATGTTGAGGATTCACAGCATATCGTACTTAAAAAGTTAAAGGAGAATAACGGAATTTTATACCTTACAGATAAAAGCGATCCTGAAGAGATCTCGAAACAGCTTTTAATCAGCAAAAAGGTGTTTAAAAAGTGCACAGGAGCACTTTATAAACAAAAGAAGATTAAAATTGAGGATGATCGTATTGTTTTGCTATGAGGAGGGATTATGAAAGAACTGCCAGAGCTTCCTACAAGACAACATCATTTTCCAAAATTGATTTGTGGAGGATACACCTATGTAGACAAGACTCATCATTCTTTAGTTTTTTAGAAGAGGGATTTTTGGACAACTATTGGTTCTCTACAGGGACCCCTACAATGGCCATCACATTAGCGAAAAAGCACGATTTTTCACTGATAGATCTAGAAATGGAGGTGGAGAGATGCATTCAGAACTTTTGATTGGTCAAAAATGACCTCAAGAATGCCCGGTTTTAGGGAGAAGGGACGGGGTCAAGAGCTCACTCAAGAAGAAAAAGGCCTGTCATGAATTGATACAGGAATCTCTCAGCAATTTCATAAAGGTCAATCCTTTTTTTCTGGCAAAATCGACATTACGTTCCGGAATCTTTTCCGGGGTTTCATAGTGTGCTACTGCCTTGTCAATACTAGATTCTCGTAAAAGATGCAGCGTCGGATAAATGGACCTGTTAGTATAATCAGCTGCATCATTTTTTACTGAGCTGGCAAACCGGTACATGGGATGAAAACTTGCCAATTGATAAACTCCTTCATATCCTTTTTCTTTTAATAAATCCTCAGCCAGGGATGCCATAGACAGGTAATCATCAAATTGTTGAAAAGCGTTGGAAAAGATGAGAAAACTGGTTTCAATAAGGGGTTCCTTATCCAACCGGGCAATTTCCTTTAAAAAAGCGTCCAGACATAAAGTTGTATTCGTACTGGCTTCAACCTGGTAATGAACCTGATGTTGTTGTAATGTCCTAGCAGCAAAAGGACAGAAGTTACAGCCTACCACTACTTTGTGGATCCAGGTTATCGTTTGATCAATTATTTGCTGAGATGAAGACATTTTGGGCCTGCTTATTGAATAAATCGTATCTTATTCTTAAGTTGTGACACATTCTCTATGAGTCATAGAAGTCACAAGTGTCACAGAAATGTACCAGAAAAGAGCCAAAAGCTAAATACTTTTACTGCGAGTTCATCCAGTCTAGTGCGTAAATACTGCTTAAATTGATCTTTACGCAGCTAAATTTTTTGGCGGAATTTCTTGTGACATGTCCACTAAAAACAAAAGGCTTCAGTCGTAAAACTGAAGCCTTTTAAATTGGAGGTGGAGAGACGCATTCAGAACTTTTGATTGGAATGCTATCAATCTATCTAACTTTTTAAAGGAATCGCCATAATGGTAATTGTGTGACCACGAAAGAATCGTTCTTCAATCACTTGAGCACTTCTTTTGAGGTACCATTTCACATTTGCAGGATTTGAAGTATAAAAATATAATTTTTCGTAGCCAAATTGTCCTGCTACAGTTTGTAAAAATTTCAATAATTCTTGGCCTAGTCCTTGATTTCTCTCTTCTGGAACTACCTGTAAACTTCCCATCCAAATGGCATTTTCGGGAAAGTCGGCAAACTCAGGTGCTGTTTCTTTTTTTAAAGAGATTACGCCAATTGGCAAGTCATCTTTTAAAACTACAAATGTAATAGGAATGGCATGGGTATTTAGACGTGTTTGAAAAGAACGAACCAGCTTTTCTTTTGTTAAAGAAGTATCATAAGGGTGCCATTCTTCGTACACCCATTGAGCTAAAGTGGGTATTACTTGAGGACAATTTTTTAACAAATCGAGTTGTATAGAACGCGGAAAGAAGAAATCCTCATTTTCCATTTGAATGGCCTGTTGAATCATGAAAGCCTGTTCCATCGCATTGCTCTTTAGGGTCACATTCTCGTTAGCCCTTATAAGGTTAGTTGCTAAAGCAAATGAAAAAAAAGTGAAAAGCAACTTTTTCATAATCGTTCCAAAAAACAACCATTGTAGGAAAATTTGAAATTTTCTGCCTCTAATAATTTGAAGTGATTGCATGGAACTTAAAATAAAAAAGGCCGAAAGATTTTTCGGCCCTATCGTTTTGGAGGTGGAGAGAATCGAACTCTCGTCCTAGTATCTGTATTTTTCATATATAAACTCATCGAAAATCAATGCTCATTTACGCAGTTTTTACGCACTAAACTGGATGAAATGAGAAGAAAGCCAACAGCTTGTTGGCCAATTTGCGATTTCAAAGTTCCTGTAGGAAAAATCAAAATACTATCGTAGACTTGTTGAAGAAAATCACATCGAGAGGAAGCGGGTGGAGCTTAGTCTTCAGCAGTTGCTTGAACGGCTACAGAATTGCGATGAGTGTCAGCGTATTGAGGCCAAGGAGTCAAAATCTACTCTTGGTAGCAGTGCGCTCGAAACGATTTCGGCCTTTTCTAATGAACCTGATTTGGGTGGGGGATATCTTGTATTGGGTCTCAAGAAAAATGACCAGGGTTTTCCTGGGCGTTATAGCGTTATAGCGGTAGAAGATCCTGATAAGATTCAATGTGAATTGGCCACCGTAGCGGGAAGTGCTTTTAACTTTCAGATTCGCCCAGAGATAAAAGTTGAGTCTGTTAACGGAAAGTCCTTGATTGTCGCTTTCATTGCTGAGTCCTTTTGCAGAGAGAAGCCAGTATTCATTAAGAAGTATGGCGAAGAAAGGGGAGCATATCGGCGCATTGGATCTTCTGATCAGCGCTGCACTTCTGAAGATTTAGATCTCCTTTACCAATTAAGAAGGCAGCGATCTTATGAAACCGAAGTCTTCCCCGAAGTCTCATGGGAAGACGTCGCTCCAGATGCTATAGCTGATTACCGCAAGTTGCGAGTGCTCATCGATCCTACCGCTGCCGAATTGACGCTCAATGACCGTGAGCTATTGATTTCTTTAGGACATGCAAGAAGAGTTGGAGAAGCAGTTGTTCCTACCATTGGAGGGTTGTTGCTTTTTGGCTCTAAGGCGGCATTGCGGAGAACGATGCCAATGGCAGCTCGCATCGATTACATCTTAGTCGAGGGAACGGAATGGGTTAAAAGTCCATTGGCTAGGTATCACTCAATAGAGTATCGAGAAGCGGTTGTGACTGTGATCACACGCCTACATGCACAAATCATGAGCGATCTCCCCACTCGTTTCCAATTAAAAACGGGCGATCTGCAGCGGAGCGATGTTCCATCTGTGCCAAGAGATGTGATTCGGGAGGCTCTTGCGAATGCGCTGATGCATAGAGATTATCGTGTCGAGCAGGCTATTCAAATCATTCGGTATTCCAATCGTATAGAATTTCACAATTCTGGGTATTCTCTTAAACCATTCGATGAACTGGGACTATCTGGTTCTCTGACTAGAAATCCTAAGATTGCTGCCGTATTTCATGATCTCAAATTTGCGGAAACGAAAGGAACTGGCATCACCACCATGAAAAGATTGATGGATGAGGCTGGGTTGTCCACACCTCCATTGATCGAGACGGATCGTGATGGGAATAAATTCAATTTGTTGTTGTTGCCCCATCACCTATTGGATGAGAATAATCTGAGATGGCTATCGCAATTCCATTCACTGAAATTATCAGAAGCTGACATGAGAGCTCTGGTCTTGGCTCGCGAGGTGGGTGCTATCACGAATCAAGATTATAGGCAGATTAATGGAACTCATACTCTAGCGGCTAGCAATGCGCTTAGGCACCTTCGGGATCTGGGGCTTCTTACGATGAAAGGAAGCGGAAGCGAGACCTATTATCAGCCAGTCCCTCAAATAGTAGCGCAGGTTGGGTCAACCCCTTATATAAGCGGTTCCTCTGAAGAATTCCCTCCTTATGCGAACCCCTTACATAAGGGGTTGGATGCGATACCTAAGGGGTTCCCAGACCTACCAGATGATCTGAAGAATAGAATCGCGCATTTGAAAAAGCGCTCTCTGAAAAACGAGGTTGAAGAAGTTATTATAAAGCTTTGTTCTTTAGGATCTTTGCAGCCTGTCCAGATAGGGAAAATTTTAGATAGAGATGCCCAATATCTGCGAATCAATTTCCTTTCAGAGATGATCAGAGCAGGTAAACTGGTCTATCGGTACCCAGATAAACCAGCCCATCCTCAGCAAGCATATAGAGCGCCTGAAGCAGTCGAAAATGGAAGTACTGCTCTCATTGGTCATCAGGATTGAACTCTAAGTTTTTCTTTGTAAAACGCTCCTCCAGCGGGTTGAATTTGAACTCCGTTTTTTTCTGCGATCGCCTTAGCGACCTCGTTTAAATCAGGAGGAATTATGCCTAAAAGGTCATGCATTATTGGGTAATCGTAAATGCCTTGCGCAAGCCTTCGGATGAAGTTTTGTTTTTGAAGCAGAGAAAGAGCTTTTCGGATAGAGAGATCGTTGCCCAAATCAGAAAAATGTATGGGGGTAAAACACCATCCGCGGCCATGATCGATAATTCTATTTTTTACTAAGTTTTCTATGCTTTGATGCATATCTATAACTCCTTCTAATTTCACAAAAATAGCGTCTTTTTGTGAAAAAATCAATGGAAAGAGCGTCAATTTCACAAAACTTTAGTAATTTTTGTGAAATACTGTCTAATTTGAATTAAAAAAATGATTTTGAATGATGTTGAGCCAAGAACAATCAGATACTTCTTTTCTGTGACAATGCGTTGAGGCTTCCTCAATGAGTCACAGGTGTTACAAAAGTCACATAAGAAAAAAAAGAAGGTTAGAGCGTTCGTTCCATTTTGAAATTTGTTAGTTCAACATTTTTTCTGACGATCAGAGCATGCTTCTCTAACATTTACTACCTTAACTTCCATTTGGCCAACAGCTTGTTGGCTGACTTTAATACGATCTACTCTCTGATTATTACTGTTATTGGGTTCACAAAAAAATATAGGAGGAAAGAGCTGAAAACTAAAGAGTTCTTTGCAGTTTTATTCAGTCTAGTGCGTAAAATTTGCGTAATTGAGCTTTACGCATTGAAAATTTTCGATAAGAATTTTGATGTCTAGGTCACTAAAACAAAAGGCTTCACTCGTAAAAGTGAAGCCTTAAAATTGAATGGAGGTGGAGAGAATCGAACTCTCGTCCTTAGCAAACTCCTCATTAATGACTACATGCTTAGCACACTTCTATTTTTAATTGAAACCCTTCTGGAAGGTGCCGCAATCCAGGCCAATCTCGCTTTTGTTGTCTCGAATGGCTCACTTCAAAAGCGATAAAGCAAGCCTTCATACCAGGGTTGATGACGATAGTGACTAACGCTCCTGGTCGGGCACTAGGCTATCGGATGCTGAAAACGGTTAAGTCTTAAGCAGCTAGAAGTTCTTCACTACCAATTATTGTTTTATCGGATGATTTAGGAGGCCAACCGACGTCCTCCGCATGCCACTAATCATTTGTTTCCAAGTCGAAACCTTTACACCCCCACTGTCATTATAGCAAAAAAGAGTGTTATTATGGCAAAGGCTTTCTTTTGATAGGTATAAATATTTTTTTAAATCTATTGAATGAGGGCTTCTATTTTTTTGGAAGTAGTAGCCGGATCTTCTTTAGTGTTCATGACTTGGTTAAACTGCTTGCCTAGGGATCTAACGGCAATCATCCAAGCTACGACTATAAGAAGTAGGATGAGTGCAACGTAGGGGACGCTGGCGGCTACAGAGCCGAGGGGTGCTAATAGAAAGAAAAAGATAACCGCACTGCCCGATTTACCTAATCTAGAGCCAATACCATCGATGGCTGCCTTCCCTTTCAGTTTGCTTTCTTGATTAAGTGGAATAAAGGCTAATTCTTTAGTAGTGTCAAATAAGGTATATTTAGAGGCTCTGGATAAACAATTTTGCGCTGAACCACAGAAGATACCCATAATGAGGGGAGTCGTTCCTAACATGACAGCCAAAGTAGATAACCCTGAGTCTTTAAAGATTAAAAAGGAAAAAAAGGCAGATCCCGTAATTAAAAGAATCAGAGGAGGGATCATAGCTCCTACTGTCCAGCTAAATCGCCTTAATAAGCTTCCAGAAAAGATGGCCATAATGGTTGCCATAATACCTATCCCAATAGAGACTTTACCCATATGTGCTTGATAATCATTGGGGTTGGGACAGAGTAAGTGGAGTTGGTCTTTCCAAACTACCTCGGTAAGATTAATGGCTATATTATAAGTAAGCACAATGATGGCCACACAGAGGAGGTAAGGGGATTTTAGCAAATAAGCAAAGTTTTTTCTAAGGCCCATTTTGACCTCTGCCTTCTCTTTTTCATAGTGAAAAGAAGAAGAGGAGGGTGAATTTAATACTTGGCGATTTAACCAGCGAAAAATAATAAGGGTGGCAATGCCGGCTAAGAGAACGATAGTGGTTAAAATTTTTATAGAATTTCCCCAGAGATCGGCTCCTCCTAATTGAATGCCCCAGTCTGATATCAACGTAGATAGCGTCCCCGAGAAGATAGAAGAGGCATTGCCTCCAATGGATAAAATGACATAGAAACGTTTAGCAGCACTAACGGAAGTGATTTGATTAGCAAAGCCCCAAAAAAGAACAGTCATGATAGCGGTGCTCCACAATTCGGACATGACATAAAATGCAGTGAAGGTCCAATTGCGAAATATAGCCACTAACCCATGACACCCAGGGGTTAAAATATTTTCAAAACGATCAGCTAATGCATGGGGGTGAAGGAAATCGTGGATGGGATAGAGCATAAAGGCAAAAAGGGCATAAAACCCTAAAAAGAGACCCATCATGAGGTAAAAGACACGTTCAAACTTGAATTTATTAGAGAGGCGTGTGAATAGAAAAGTCATTAAAAAAGCCATAGGCAAGACAGCCCATGTTTTTAAAAAGGGGATGGCATCTGCTCCTGAAGATTTTGCCGTGACGACCATAGCGTCCTTGGCAATACGAAGTAAGTTGTAATTAAAGGCAATAAGAAAAAACATGATAAGCATGGGGATAAGCACTTTCAGCTCATGTTTATATACTGGCCAAAAAAAAGAGCGCCATTTGCCAAATGGGAGGGGTGTTTGACTGCTCATAACCTGTTTTCCAAAAAATTCATTTACCTCCGCCATTCCAAGCGGTTTAAATTAGCTTATAAATAGTCTGTAAAGGAAGCTCCATTTTGGGCTATCTTTCCTTATTTTACAATCTCTTTGTTAAGTTCTTGAGATCCTAGTTTAAATGAAAATGCGAAACTGTGAATTGAAAGTTTTTTTTTATTTATTTTTTAGGTAAACTGGCTCCTTTGTAAGAAAGAGGGAATATGTTCGAAATAAATCAAGAAGAAAGCTTTCCAAATAGAGAGATGAGAATATTGGATTTTTGGAAAATGGAAACTATTTTTGAAAAATCTTTATCCTGTCGCAAATCGGCTCCTCTATTTTCTACGTATGATGGGCCTCCATTTGCTACAGGATTGCCCCATTATGGTCATATTTTAGCGGGTACCATTAAAGATGTGATTCCTCGCTATAAAAGCATGAAAGGATTTTATGTTCCTAGGGTTTTTGGGTGGGATTGTCATGGATTGCCAGTAGAAAATGAAATTGAAAAGGCTCAAGAACTTTCTGGGGCATCTGCTATCGAGAAATTTGGTATTGGAGCCTTTAATGAAGCGTGTCGAGGAATTGTTCTGCGTTATACAAAAGAGTGGGAAACGACGGTAGCTCGCATGGGTCGTTGGGTAGATTTGGTAAATACTTATCGAACTATGGATCTTAAGTTTATGGAATCTGTCTGGTGGGTTTTTTCAAATCTTTACGCCCAAGGTTTAGTTTACGAAGGGTTTAAAGTGATGCCTTTTTCAGCTAAATTAGGAACGCCACTCTCTAATTTTGAAGCGAATTTAAATTATAAAGAGGTAGATGATCCCTCTTTAACGGTTACCTTTCCTTTGGTGGAGGAGCCCGATACTTCTCTCTTAGTCTGGACGACTACTCCTTGGACATTACCAGCTAATTTGGCTATTGGAGTTCATCCCGATTTGGAGTATGTTAAAATCAAAGAGATCAAGAGCTCTCATTATTATATTCTAGCTAAATCGCGCTTAACGGCTAATTTTAAAAAAGCTGAAGATTACGAAATAGTAAATGCTTTTTTAGGCAGTAGTTTATCAGGTCGCAAATATCAGCCTATCTTTTCTTATTTTCAAAAAGAGCCTAAGGCTTTTCGCATTCTGCTTGAAGAATCGATTAGTTCAGAAGATGGGACGGGTATATTACATATGGCCCCTGCTTTTGGAGAGGTAGACTTTTTTGCTTGTCAAAAGGCAGGTATTTCTACCGTTTGTCCAGTGGATCAAAATGGTCGTATTACGCAAGAGGTTCCCGATTTTGCTGGATTATTTGTAAAAGATGCCGATAGAGAGATTATTAAAAAATTAAAAGAGAAGGGTAGGGTATTTAACCATACTCAAATACGACATCGCTATCCCTTTTGTTGGCGTTCGGATACTCCTTTAATTTATAAGGCGGTGCGCACTTGGTTTGTCTCAGTGGAGAAGATTAAAGAGAAGATGCTTCTTGCAAATAGTAAGATTCATTGGGTGCCAGAACATATTAAAGAGGGTCGATTTGGTAAGTGGTTAGAGAATGCCAGAGATTGGGCCATCTCTCGCAATCGTTATTGGGGAACCCCTATTCCTCTCTGGCGCAGCGATGACGGTGAGATTATCGTTATCTCTAGCATCGAGGAACTTCAAAAGCGTACGGGTAAAAAAATAGAAGATATTCATCGTCATTTCATCGATGAATTAAGTTTTGTCGATCAGGGAAAAGAATTTCGTCGTATTCCTGAGGTTTTTGATTGTTGGTTTGAATCTGGATCTATGCCCTATGCTCAGAATCATTTTCCTTTTGCAAATAAAGAAAAGACATTAGAAGCTTTTCCTGCCGATTTTATAGCAGAAGGTCTAGATCAAACGCGGGGTTGGTTTTATACTTTAACAGTCTTATCCGCTGCTTTATTTGATCAGCCTGCCTTTAAAAACTGTATTGTTAACGGTATTATTTTGGCCGAAGATGGCACAAAAATGTCTAAACGTTTAAAAAATTATCCCGAGCCAGGGATGTTATTTAATCAATATGGGGCAGATGCAGTGCGTCTTTATTTATTAAATAGTCCTGCGGTCTATGGTGAAGATTTAAAATTTTCTGAAAGAGGGGTGGAATTGACTATGAGACAGGTCTTGATTCCATTATGGAACTCTTATCTTTTTTTAGCCACTTATGCCACTATTTATAAATGGACTCCTGCAAAAAGAGAGGCGCCTCCTGAAGCTGCGATTGATCGCTGGATTCTCTCATTACTACAAAAATTAGTGAATGAGGTGACGATACATATGGACAATTATCATTTAAATGAGGCTGTGCAACCCTTTGTTTTATTTATCGATCAATTGACCAATTGGTTTATTAGACGCAGCAGGCAGCGTTTTTGGGCAGATGAAGCTTCATTAGATCGTACTCAAGCTTTTGAAACACTCTATACAGTGCTTTTGACGCTTTCAAAAGTAATAGCTCCTTTTATTCCTTTTATAGCTGAGGCTATTTATCATCAGTTGCGAGAAGAGTCAGATTCCTTATCTGTGCATATGTCTGATTTTCCTCTCTATCAACCAGAGTGGCGCAACGAGTTGCTTGAGCAAGAGATGTTTTATGTGCAAGCAGTAGTGAGTAGTGGACATTCTTTACGTAAAGAACATAAGCAAAAAGTACGACAGCCCTTAGCTAAGGCTTTTGTGGTGAGTTCTAATAGTCTTATTTTGCAATCGCTTATGGCCAACGAGTCTTTGATTGCTGAGGAGTTAAATGTAAAAGAGGTTATTTATTCTTCCGATGAATCTGCCTTTGTGACTTTGGTGGCTAAGCCCAACTTTCGCCTTCTTGGTAAAAAAGTGGGCAAATTAATGAATAGTCTACAGCAAACTATTCATGCTTTCGACCACCATCAACTGCATACCTTACTAAAGGGAGATTCTCTCTCTATTTCAGTAGAGGGAGAGTCCATTTTATTAACACCTGAAGAAGTTACAGTAGAGCGTCAGGTGCGTCATGGCTTGATTGCTCTTACCTCTGGGGAAATTACTATTGGTTTGGATACAGACTTAAGTGAAGAGTTACTTTTAGAGGGACTGGCGCGTGAAATGGTGAATAAAATTAATACGATGCGTAGAGAGGAGGGGTATCAAGTAACAGATCGTATTAGAGTGGTCATAATGAGTACAGACCGGGTCCAGCATGCTTTTGAGTTACATAGAGAGTATGTTACTCATGAAGTGTTAGCAACTGAAGTCATTTTTGCCTCCTGTGTAGGTAGGGAATGGGATCTCAATGGACAAAAGAGTCTAATAGCTATTAGATCTCTTGTGTAAGGTGCGTATTTAAAGCAGAGGTAATTTTGTGCGTCTGCGATGAATCCTCCACCAGATACCTATGCCTACGGCAGCAGTGATCCAGATAATGGTTCTAGGTAGATTAAATAGAGGATAGGGGGTTTGGTTAGGAGCTCCCCAGCGGCTTCCTGGGGGCCAAAAAATAAAGTCAGGGGCCCCACGTAGGTTGTCTTCTGGCACAAATCCAAAATCTCGGGAGTCGGCACTCATGGCATGATTATCTCCCAAGGCTAAATAATCACTTGCGCTTATTTTTAATCCAAATTGTTTAATGAAATCTATATCTAGTTGGCCATTAGGTTTAATGGGGGGGCCATGGTCGATAAAACCTGAAGCATTTTTGCTCTCTTCATTAATAAAATGGATGAGAGTAGGATCAGTTTTTTGTAAAATAGCAGACCCCATGAGATAGAGATCTCCATTTCTATAATAACTATAGCGAGAAGGATAAAATGTCTGATTTTTATATTGCGGCATAAAATGGGTATCGAATTCGATGCCAATATTATAGAGCAGCTGAATGCGTTTTATGTTGAATTGATAAAGAGGGTGATCGAGAGGACATGCAACAGCCAACCCTTGCCATTTAATCTCATAGGCCTTTCCATGATAAAATTCATAACAACCATCTGGAACTCCTTCTAAATGAGGTAAAAAAGGATAAGTTTTGAGATAACTTTCAGGCAATCCAAAACGATAGGCTATTCCATTTTTAACGTGAAAACGAGCTGTATAGAGTGCATTAAAAAGGGTACGCAAGTGTTCTTCATTTAAAGGAATATGAGATATTGTATAACTTAATGTCGGTCTTAATTGGCCTTTTTCATTACGCACGACTTGTAAAGAGGAAATAGAGGGATGATGTTGTAATTCTAAATAAAGTGGGCTCTCTGGCAATTCCTCACTCTTTATTTCTGTAAGGGAGAGTAGTTCACTTCTTGTTAAAAGACGAGACATGGCAAAGTTTTTAAATCCCCATAATTCACTATATTCTTTAATCGCAGGATTTACATTGATTAATTCACCTCTGGGTTGATTATAAGGTGTCAAATAAAGACGCGCTACTGCTTCATTCATTTGGTGGATGAGCACAGGGGAAACAATGCCTTTTGTAGAACTGGATGGAAAGGTGGTCTTGCCCTCAAAGTGGATAAAGGGAATATGGTCAATTCTATCTAAATAAGGAGGTTGCAATTCGGGGGTAATATCCCGATCTTCACTATCTATTCCATAAATAAGACCTCCATAGAAATAAAGACAATCTCCAGGTTTACCCATGAGGCGTTTGACATATTGCTTTTTACCAGGAAAGAGATAAAAATAGAGAGTATCGACATCCCGAATGGGCATATTGGCCCCTGTAAAAATGAAAATGCTGCCTCGCTGAGTCAAATGGTTATCAAAGTAAAGATGTTTAGTAGTGAGTGGAAGATTGATCCCAAAATTAGTTTTAGAGACAGTTAAACGATCTTGTTCTTTCAGAGTAGGACGCATGGAGCCTGTAGGAATTTCATATAATTCAAACCACATTTGACGTATCAACACAGCGATGCCAAGAGCAAAAGCTAATGCTAATAGGATATCCCTTATTTTTTCAAAAGAGGTTTTTTTTAATTCAGCAGAGGGTAATAATTTTATTTCATCTGCATACTCACTGGCTTTTTCTCGATTTTTTTCGAGAAGGGCCTCTTCTAGAGCTTTTAGCTTTGCATAAATTTTCTGATTTTGCTGATCAGTAAGGCGTTTTTTTTGTTTGCTATAAAGATGGTAAACAGACAGAAAAATTTTTTTAGATTCTCGTAGTGAATATCTATTTTTAATCATAGGGCCTTTGTGGAAAACTTGTTGATAAGTAGGTCATTATAGAAGAAGGAAATGGATTTTTTCAAGATTAAGAATTGTCAAAGATGAGGGGTTGTATTATAAATAGCTTTTTATAACATCTTGAATATAAACCAGTTATGTTAACTATGTAATGAGATGCAAGTGGTTGATAAACAAAATCTAAAGATAAAAATAAGCATGTGGAAGTTTTGTTCATAACTTCCTTTCTTTGTCTATCTGCGTAGGTAAAAACCTATGTAAAGAATGCATTCCTGTACCTGAGTCTATAATACGCACGTTTTGGGTATAATGAGGAGTGCTTATTTCAATCCAGCAAGGAAATAAAAAATCAGGTCTTTTACCGTCAAAATAGAGTTCTAATTTACAATGTGCTAACGGAGAGTCATCATCCGGCCAGTTAGTGGTAAAGACTTTAATATTTGGCTGAGATCCTTTTTTCCCATTAATGATCACAGGAGGATTCCACATGGCTCTACGGTCTATTTCTCCATTGATAGGTGGAGGACCGATGCGACGTCGTTGAGAGGAAGCAACCGGTTCTAATGGTAATGAAAATAGAGCTATTAAGAAAGCCTCTTGTTGATTAATGGAGAGCCAACCTTTGCGGTTAAATGAATAACATTCTTTCATTTCATTTTTTTTGAGATCAATAGTGTACACTACCCAAGCTGTATGACCAGGGGCCCCTTGTTTTATCCAATCTTGCCACTGATTTTTGATCGATTTAAGTTTAGCTTCTGGAATAGATATTTCTTCTAGTTGGAGGATAGAGGCGTCTAGATGGCGAATAAACAGTATATAATAATTTTTTGATTGCTGAGATACAATAAAATCGCCTATTTGAGCCTGATCGATCTTCTCTTTGAGAGAGAACGAAGAAAAAATAATATAAAATAGGATAAGTAAAATGGGGAACATGAGTGGTAATTATCTCTTATTTAGATCAATCCAAGCAATGAGTTTTATTTCTTGTCAAAAAATTTTATATGGGGCACAAAAAGATCAACGAGAGGGTCCATGATATTACTGAGTTGGATGATGGTTTTAGCTACTGCCTTGAGTCCACAACAAGAAATTAACGATCTTGATGAACAAATTAGATCTTCTAGGCAAGAGCAGAAAAGACATGAGGCTTTAGGACATAAATATGCAGATAAGGCCTACCGTTTACAAAGCATGAAAAAAGTGCAAGATTCTAAAAGATTTTATGAAATGGAAGAGCAGGAAAAAGAAATTGCTAGATACCTTCAGATGGAGATTGATGCTCTTGAAAAACGCAAAGCGGCACTTATGACAGAAGTTCCATAAAAAAAATTTGACAAAAAAAAGATTTATTTTATATATTTATTTTTCTAAAAAACATCATGTTTTGCAGGTTTATTAGATATGTCTAGAAGTCGCAGTTATCATAACGAACTTACGGATGCTCTTAAAGATCGTCCAGAAGCTGAAGCCTATTTGAATGCAGCTCTTGAACAGAGTAAAAAAGGGGATCAAGAATCGCAGGTGCTCTTATTTAGAGCGCTTCGTAATGTTTTAAGAGGAGAGATCTCTTTGTCTACTTAACTTAAGAAATAGGAGTAATCTTTTTCTTATCCACTATATAGCCTTGTTGTAGTTCTGCTTTATAGACCATCCATAAACCTAGGGAGACAATAGCTGTGGATAAGATCATCGCCCAGGAGAGTGGTTCACCCAGGATTATCCAGCTACTTATAGAAGCAAAGATAGGGCTTAATAGCCCCATAAAAGATAAAAAAGTGGCTGTATAGCGTTTGAGCATCATCCCATAGAGGTTATAACAAATCAAGTTGGAGATGAGGATCATTAATAAGGTGCCCTTTAAAAAAGCGCCAAAATGTTCAGGTTCTACGGGAATAGGACTCCAATTTTCAAAAAAGAAAGAGTGTATAAAAGCAAATAGGCCTCCTATTAACATGCTTACCCCATTAGCTAAAAGAGGGGAAAGAGTGTTATCTTTTACTACTAGACGCAGTAAAACCCAACCATAAACAGAAGAGAGAGCTGCTAGCATGACAGCTAGTGCAGGCCAGGATAAAAAAGAGAAGGCATTCATTATTTCTTCAGATCCCGTTTGGTTCATTAATACAGGCACCATGCCTATCAAGCCGATAGAGAGTCCTCCCCATTTTTTTAAACTCATTTTTTCTTTAAAGTGGAGATAGGAAAAAAGGGCTGCGAAAAAAGGAGATAAACTGTAGATAAAGCATGTTTTTGCAGCTGAAAGGTGTTGTAACCCCCAAAACTCGCACGCATTAGTTAAGTAAATGCTAAAAAAAGAAAGTAGTAAAAAGGAGATAATTTGTTTTTTGTCTATTTTAGTAAAATTTACTCGTTTGGATATAGCAAAATAAATAAGTAGAAGTAGGCCTGCTAGGGCCATCCTAAAACCGGTTAAAAATAGAGGAGGGCTATATTGTAATGCCATTTTTCCTAGTGAAAATACACTAGACCAAATAGCATACATAAGAATAACAAGAAATATATACATGGTAAATAAATAGCTAATTTTATTGTATTATAGAATATTTTTTTTATTTATGTCAATTTATTTAAACAAAAAATAAAATATGAAACAAGACAGGAGGTTTTAATTTTTTAATTGGTTTTTCTTATACCATTGGGCAGGATCTTTTTTTAATTCTTTGATTATTGTAGGCAAGGTGTTATTAAGAGAGTGTTTTGGCATCCAATTAAGGTATTGTTCCGCTTTTCGAATATCTAGCTCATAGTGATCGTCTGCAATAGCAATCATCCAGGGTTTTATAAAAGGTGGTTTTATAAAAGGTATCTGATTTTGCAACCAGGCTCCTATTTTAGCTATACTTTTTGGTAGACTGTAAGTGGTCATTTCTTTTCCAAAGATCAGTTGAGAGATGCGACGCTGTAGATCGTTGTAACTGAGTGTTTTGCTTTCACCTATTTCAAGAATGAGTTCTGAGGGGAGTTGGAGGCGTGTGTCTACAGCGCTTTCAATGGCATCAACTAAATCTTCCATATGCAAAAAGGAGGCGCCATGGTTGATATTCCCTGCAAAAAAATGGCTTTCAAAAGTTTTTTCGTAAATACGTTGAATTTGATGGCTAATAGGGATAGAATGGCATTGATCATCATATACCCCAGCAATGCGTAAAATGAGTGAGGGTATTTTCCCTCTTTTTTCATGAATGATTTCTTCTGTTTTTACTTTAGATTTAGGATATCCCCAGGTGGGTTGGAGAGGCCAATCTTCATTAATTTTTTGGCCAGGTTGGCATGGTTTATGTACCAACATAGTACTAGAAAAAATAAATTGCTCCACTTCGAAATTTTGTAAAGCATTTAATAATCTGCGGGTTCCCTCTACGGTAATTTTGTCGTAAAGAGGGGATTCTTTTTTATCAAAACTATAATAAGCTGCTAAATGAATCACAGAGGCGATGCGATTTCCATAAAAGTAATGGATATGTTTAAAAGCTTGATGGACGCTCTCATCTGAAGAGAGATCGACAGGAACGAGCTCTTCGTTTTTCGATGTATAAATCGCTTTTAAAAGTTCAAACCCAACAATACAATATTTTTTCCCCAGTCTTTGAACAACATTTGATCCAATGCGTCCAGAGGCTCCCGTAACGATGATAACCTCTTTTTTTTTATCTAAGAGCATCTATTTTCCTACGAAGCAAAACAGGTAATAATTTTTTTTATAAATAAAAAAGAGGTTATACTCAAGAGAATTTTATATCTTCTTTTAGTATAACCTCGTAAAGTGTCTTAGTTACAGCCACCTTTGCAGCATGAACATTCCAATGCTTTAACAGGTAGATTTTCTACTGGCTTATCGATCGGTTTTTCATTTGCAAACACAGAGGCTACTGAAGTTAAAGAAAGAACGGCTACGGCTAAATAAGTTAAAATATTTTTCATATTACTCCTTAATATTTTGATGATTAAACGAACAGTATTAAGTATCGCTTAGCTAGCATATTTAATGCAACCCGTAAATATTTTTTATAAAAAAAATTATAATTGAATTCGACCAAGTGGTTGGATGCGAATTTCAGAGACAATTTCTTGGTAAGAAATAACTGCCATTTCCGGATATTCCCCTTCAATAAGTTTGCGTACAAAGCGACGTACATCCATGGCGGTTAAAAGTACCGGGGGTTGGCCACCCACTGGTGTGGGGACGATGACAGAGCGCATAGCATGTAAGATTAGCTGTGAGGAATCGGGATCAAGAGCTAGATAAGAACCCGCAGAGGTTTGTTTAATAGCGCCGCGGACCATATCTTCAATTTCAGGATCGAGCAAGTAGACGGCTAGAATGGATTGTCCTTGTGAATACTTATAGCTAATATAGCGTTTTAAAGAAGAGCGTACATATTCCGTAAGAAGTACTGTATCTTTTTCAGATTGAGCCCATTCACTCAGAGCTTCTAAAATAGTTCTTAAGTCTTTAATAGAGACTTGTTCTTGAACAAGACGTTTGAAAATTTCTGTGAGTTTTTGTAGTGGAACAAGACGTGTTACTTCTTTAACGAGATCTGGAAAAGATTTTTCTAAAAATTCTAAAATGCCTCGAATTTCTTGAATGCCAATAAATTCGCTGGCGTGTTGTCTGTAAAAATAAGAGAGGTGGAGAATCATAACATCAAGAGGTTTCCAAAATTTTATACCAGCTTTTTGTACAATATCTAGATATTTAGCCTCTACCCATAGGGAAGGTTGTCCTAAAGAAGTTTTAGATGTAGTAAAGGGAATATGGTAGCGTCGAAGATTTTCAGGAGATTCGTTAGTTAAAAGAGCTCCTTCAAAAATTTTCCCTCGGACGATAGGGACCTCATTTAAAAAAATAGAGTATTCATCAGATTCTAATGTAGGAGAATCAGTCCGTACGTGTACTCCTGGAAAACGAACCCCTAAATCTTGATAAAGAGCATGGCGCATTTTCGGAATCATCTCATCCATAAAAATAGCGCCTTGCCTATCTTTTTTGATAACCAAAGATAAATTTTTACCCACTTCTAAAATGACAGGTAGAGTGAGTGCATATTCATCTACGCCTCCTCTTACTACTGCATGACCTTCTACATCTGTTTCTGAAGAAGCGCTTCCTGTCATCACACCGTCAGCAGCTTTGGTGGATGCTTTTTTATTGCGATACCAGGTAGTCGTTCCCACAGTGGCTATGATAAGGGATAGAGTGAGAAAGGTAAGCATGGGAAATCCCTTAATAAAAGCCATAGCAAAAACCACGACTCCAGCAATAAGGGTTGCTTTGGGTTGATTTAATAGCTGAGAGGAAATTTCTTTACCCAAGTTGGTATCTTTTTTCTCGCTAGAAACGCGTGTGGTAACAATACCTGCTGTCATGGATACTAAAAGAGAGGGGATTTGTGACACGAGACCTGCTCCAATGGAGAGCAAGGTGTAAATTTGCGCCGCTTTCATAGCAGTCATATCATGCATAGCGACCCCAATGATCAATCCTCCAATGATATTAATAACGGCAATGACAATACCTGCGATAACGTCCCCTTTGACAAATTTCATCGCCCCATCCATAGCTCCATAAAGTTGGCTTTCCTTGGTTAGAGCTAGGCGTAAATCACGTGCTTTATTGGTATCAATCACTCCACTGCGCATGTCGGCATCAATACTCATTTGTTTACCCGGCATAGCGTCTAGTGTGAAGCGAGCAGCTACTTCAGCTACTCTTTCAGCTCCTTTGGTAACGACGATGAATTGGACGATAGTAATAATTAAAAAAATGACGCCCCCTACTACAAAATTTCCTCCTACTACATAGCTTCCAAAAGTATGAATAATTTTACCTGCATCTGCATGTAAAAGGATTTGTTTTGTGGCGGAAATTTCAATGCCTAACCGAAAAAGAGTGGTAATTAAAAGCAGCGAGGGAAATATCGATAAATTGACAGCTTTTGGAATATAGAGAGCTACCATTAAAAGCGAAATGGAGATAGTCAGGTTAATCGCAATTAAAACATCTAGAAAACCATGTGAAATGGGCATGATAATCATCGAAATAATAATGATGATAAATGCCGCTAAAATAATATCGCTTGACTGGGTAATGATATTGAGTAATCTGTCGCTACCGAGTAGGCGTAATATTTTCGATGAATAGTTTTTCATTTAAAGAGCTCCACGTTGTATTCTTCAGTCTCTAAGGTAGAGAGCCATTTTAAAATCTCAGCTACAGCTTGATAGGTTTCTTCTGGTATATAATCGCTGATTTTGCCTTTTTCATAAAGAATATGCGCTAAGGGGACATTTCTCATAATAGGAATTTGATAATTAATAGCTTCTTTTACAATCAGATCTGCCATGATTCCTTGTCCCATAGTTACAATTTTTGGTGCAGGTTCTTTGTCAGAATCATATTCCACAGCTACTGCAATATGTATGGGGTTAGTAATAATGGCTTTGGCTCTTTTTACAGACGATGGCCCTTCTTGATAAGCAATTTCTTGTGCGATCTGCTTTCTTTTACTTTTAATATGTGGGTCTCCCTCAGTATCTTTATATTCCTGTTTTACTTCAAATTTTTCCATTTTCATCTCTTTGGCAAAGTTTCTTTTTTGGAAAATCAAATCGATGACAGCCACAATAATAAAAAAAATACCAACGCGTATGATCACCTTAAATAAAAAATTATTAAAAACTAGAGCGCTGCCGACAACAGGAAGAGCAGCTGTGCTTACGATTTCTGGAATACTGTTAATAACCACGCCATAAATTAAGTAAATAGCACCAGAGATTTTAAAAATAGACTTAAATAATTCGAACAATGTTTTAAACTTAAACATGTTTTTAAGATTTGTAACAGGGTTCAACTTTTTGAGATCTGGTTTAAACGCTTCTGGAGCAAATAAAGGTCCTATAATAATAAAATTGACTAATAGACCGATAGAAGTCGTTAAGATAACTACTGGCAAACTGCTTTTTAAAATAACTATCAGCGCTTGAGAAATATAAGTACCAGCAGTGCGTTGTAAATCAAGATTGATCCCCATGCTTTTATAAGTGCCTATAAAATAACTGGCTAATTGGCCAAATAAGTAACTAGAAGTAGCTATAGTGGCAGCAATGGATACAATAAAGGTAAAAGCAGATGGAAAGTCTTGAGATTTTGCGACTTGTCCTTTTTTTCGTGCATCTTTAAGTTTTTTAGGGGTTGCCTGCTCGGTTTTTTCTGCCATAGATAGACTCTATATCAGGTAGTTAAAACTTGCAAGATTAAGCATCCGAATGTTATCTTTTCTCGCTATGGCATGTATAATTAAAAATATAGATTTGACAGTGTATAGAGAAGCTGAGCAGCTGCTTTTAACTTATCCAAAGACGCGATTTTTATTGAATCAAGTCATTGATAACCAAGAAGTTGTGGAAAATAAGGGCTTTAAATTTGCAGTGGAGGTAATTGATCCTCCTGCTGCTTGTAACCCTTATCAAAAAATTATTTCCTTAAATGCTACTCAAATTAGAGAAGGTTCTATCGACCGTGATTATTTAGCTGAGTTGATGATTTTTGAATGCTATAATGCGCTACAATTTCAGAAAGTTATTCGGTTGCATAAACAAGCTCAATCTGGGGTGGTTTCTAAAAATTTATTCGTTGAAAAGTTAGAACGAATAGAATATACCACTGCAAGGGCGAGTAGTAAATTGATTCAGCAAGCCATCCTGGATAAGGTATTTCCATTTAATACAAAAGGGAAGTATGTTTCTCCTTCTTTTGATATTCATTATAAATATCAACAGCTCATTGGTCATTCTCAATATATTGCTATGGTCTATGACTTATTGAATCCAGCAGGAGCAGAGGAAGAGTATATAGGCACTTGGGACCCTCCCTTTCTAGAGGAAGATAAAAGGACATTAATGTCTTTTTTTTATTTGAAAGC
>Ga0157376_10000313_pt1 | contig 32514 bp, 22 predicted proteins | sample M45metaG_FD_121801 | JGI IMG/M metagenome (GOLD analysis project Ga0157376, IMG submission 121801) | Miscanthus rhizosphere microbial communities from Kellogg Biological Station, Michigan, USA - M4-5 metaG | ecosystem: Host-associated > Plants > Roots > Rhizosphere > Soil | place: USA: Michigan...
GTCCAATTACGCGGTGCCCATCCACTGATTCACAGGGCCCATCCGGAAACCGGGAGACGTTCGTGTTTGCACTCCCAAACATGCGACGGAAACGACCTTGGCCCCCTGGACCACAGAACGGAAACGATTTGTTCGAATGGAGTTTATCGATACATGTTTCAAGTTGAGAGGAGCTGTTCTAGTAAGGCGCAACCGGGATGACTTCCGGATGCTGCACTTCCAAAGCATCTGTTGACGCTACGTGAGTCGAGGCGTAGATTGACCTCGTACTGCGAGGGGGCAGTCCAAAAGATGCAGCGATACTCTTCTGGCGGTACAACACGCGAAGTGACTGTGGCCTAGGGCGCCGCACCCGGATTCCAAGGTTATCCCCGGCGGGAGGATTCAACCGCATGGGGTTTGACTGCATCCTTTCACGTTGCAATGCACCTCTCGAGCCGATGCGCAGGATGGCGTTTTTCTAACGGAGCGACGAAACTATGTCGCCCAAACACTCCGCTTTAGCGGACAGTGCCATCGAGCGATAGCGGCATAGTGCATTGGTGAAAGTGCTCGGGCAATCGCGACAAGACGATAGGCTTAGTTCAAAACTCGTAGATCACCACGACGGCCTAGAGCAAAATGCTTAGGCCGTCGTTGTTTGAGGAACTCTCCACAAGCCTTCGAACCTTAAATGTCTGATTCGCTGCGCCACAAAGAACGACGCGCCCCGACAGAGAATCCGATTCCTAGCGACGCGCTGAGTCAAAGCCAGGCGAGGAAACGCCAGGAAATTGGCCTGTTCTTCCCAATCGCTGTGACCTGCGTCATTTGTTCGGCTGAAGAGAGACGTCAAAATCTAAATACCTCCTATAGAAAAGGCTGTCATAAATGAAGAAGGCTGACCAATCGCTCGGTTTTGCGTGCCCTATTTGCGCCGCACAGCCTGGTAATTTTTGTGTGACGATTCTTGGCACGCCTCGCAATCAATCCCATCTTCGCCGTCGGGACATCGCTAGGGACTACGAGACTACTGTCCGAAGCCTTCAATCCCAGCCAATCCAGACCGGCGGGTCAATCAGACCAAGTTTCGATTAGCTTGGCCACGGCCCGAAGTTAGCTTCCGGAGATTCGTAATTGACTTTAGGAGATTTCGCTCTCGCGAGGGCAACGGGATTCATCTAACGTCCTGTAGCAAATGGAACGACCGCCCCGGAACTCTGCACGTGGCAGAATTCGGATCGGTTACGCCCGCAGTGCTTTGCAATGTAGAGTGCGCGATCTGCAGTCTGCAAGAGATCTGCTGGAGAGCACGGCACCGATCCATCGAATGTGGAATCGCCGATACTTACGGTTACAACTCCAAAAAAGGAGAATCCGGGTGACTCAGGCCCAGACTCGCAACTCCTCTGCGCAGTTTGTCAGCAGCCATTGCTCCCTTGCTATCAGTCGCCGGAAGAACGACTGAAAACTCCTCGCCTCCATATCGGGCTAGAAAATCCGTGGATCGCGTCAAAGCGAGATGTAGAGCCGTCGCTATCTGAATTGGGTATTCGTCGCCAGTCAGATACCCCCTAGCGTCGTTGAGATCTTTAAATAGGTCCACATCAATCATCAATATAGAGATTGACGCCGTGTTCGCTGAGTCATCGCGAATCCCGAAGCAACACTTCATCGAATGCTCTCCGGTTCGCCGCCTGCATCTAAGTTCCCAACGGTGAACTGCATAGTACAGCTCCCGTGGCGGGCCCAAAGATGCAGGAAGAAGTCAAACTCGTATCCAATATTGGCGAAGATCGAATCCGGGAGGCGTTTGAATATGCGGCGTCCGGGATGGCGATCACGGATCTGGATGGCCACTTTCAGGAAACCAATCCTACCTACAGGGAGATAGTGGGGCGAACCCACGAGGACCTGCAAGAACACACGATTCTATCGATTACCCACGAAGTTGATCGCGAGAATTGTCGCTACCATCTGCATAAGCTTCTATCTGGCCAGATACCCAGCTTCGTGCTGGAAAAGCGCTACGTGCGTCCCGACAAAAGCTCAGTGTGGGTACAGAATTCCTTTGCATTGTTGAAGGATGAAGACGGATGCCCATCCCACATCATCTTGATCTGCAATGACATTACGGAACGCCGGCGAGCTGAGCGACTGCTCGTGGAACAGGAAAAACTAGCGGTCGTTGGCCAACTCGCGACATCCATTGCGCATGAGATCAACAATCCACTCGAGGCGGTGTCGAATCTGCTTTTTCTCATCCGAGAATCGGAGAGTCTAGATGAGATACGCGCATTTGCTGGTCAGGCGGATGAGGAGATCCAACGCGCCGCGCAGATTGCCAGCAATACACTCAAGTTTCATCAGCAGCAGACGAGACCTACCTCTACCAATATGGTGCAGTTGGTGGAATCAGTTCTAGTTCTATTCAAGGGCAAGCTTGCTGCCGCAAAGGTGGCTGTGGAAGTTGAGTCAAGAGGCAGCCCTGAACTAGTTTGCTTTGCCGGCGAGGTCAGGCAAGTGCTCGCGAATCTAATTGGGAACGCATTGGACGCGATGCCGTCTGGTGGAAGATTGCGAGTGAAGGTACGCCTATCCACAGACTGGCGATCGGGCGGAGCGGGAGTACGTATCACGATTGCGGATACCGGTTTCGGCATGGTCAAGGAAACGCGAAGACGAGTTTACGATCCGTTTTTTACAACGAAGGGAACGTCGGGGACCGGTTTGGGGCTCTGGGTAACAGCGGGTATTCTGGCGCGACACCGCGGCAGTATGCATCTGCGCAGTAAGAGTACACCCGGAGCAACAGGAACAGCGTTCACCTTGATTTTCCCGATGCTTGGTGTGGAGCGGGAATGAACCCTGCTCTCGCCAATGCTTGCGAGCGCAGAAACTCCGTGATTGGTCTGACTTACAGCGCGTATTTTGGTATTTCGCGAGTTACAGCGACACGCGACGTCGCGTAGTAGTTGCGAGCACGGATTATTTCTTTATTTGCGTCTGCAACTGCCAAATCGCGCAAGGTGTCAGATAGCCTGTCGTCAGCACCTTCCACGCGACCGCTGCTCTTCCCCTCCGCCGAGCTCAAAGAGAGGTTGAAGCTTTCGTTAAATCTCAATCCCGCCTTGCCTCGCGTAAGTCTCCATCTGCTCTTTAGGAATAAAGGACTCCGTCCCGCGCTTGCAGTCTATAACTGCTTCTAGTTCGGCGAGGCATTGAAAAACGAAGAATACATAACTGCGGGGATCAACTCCCGACTGGTTCTCTCTTTCATTCGAGCGATTGGCCATGGGGGATGGCACCTCGATTTGGAATTCATGTCACGGATTTGACTTCTATCAATACACCCTGGGCACGGAGAAGGCTGATCAATATTGCACACTCGGGAAATTGAGTTCTCATATATTCGATGATAGGTAGACATCCGTAAGAAATAGGACTAGGGTCCACTACCAATACGCTCTGATGTCACCAGACTAGGTGTCGTTCATCGCAGAGCAGCACGATCTACTTCAGCTCTTTCTTCATTCTCGCCGAGCCGAAGGTAAGAACGGGATCGCGCAATTCTCGCCAGGACTCCTAAAGCTCTGATGAAGTGATCTTTAGAAGCGTCGGTTCGCCGTAGAGGACCAAAGTTTCGCATGTGTTCCGTTGATGTAAAATATGAATTTTTAAAGGGGAGGAAGGCGGATGCTCTGGACCCTTCCTGCCTTTCTTGTATTTCGTCGCTACTTACCGGGGCTCTCTCGAGAAGACGAGAGAAATTGAAATCTGCTGTACAGGCAGAGCCGAAAGAGCGCTGCTGGCTGATCCTTTGCCTCTGGTCCTCGCTCGATGCACTCGATGGCAGAGCTCCGAAAGTACATGGCCGCTAGTCATCAGTGAAGCTACTTTGGCTCGTTGGTGCTTTTCGATGTGCTCCGGAAGATCCCGCAGGCGTAGTGGAAGTGGCTATTGGGTGTGTCCCGCACGATCAGTTGAAACGATCGTCAAGTTCGCGACACAATAAATGTGACAAAAGAAAGACAACCTGTCATCGAATCATCCGTTATGCTGTTTCAGCTAGAGCGAGAGACGAAAAGAACTGCACGCGCACTATCTTATTTGACTCCGAGGTAATCACTTTCCAAATGGAAGACATTATGCAGGCAATTGGCGCAATCGCCAAAACTGCAGGCGAGATCGGCATGACCCGCGACGATCTGAGTAAAGCTAAAGACCTTCTGCAGAAACATGGGGATGAACGGGATCGGCTGTTTGATGCCATGCTTTCCCTTCTCGGCAAGCCGAGCGCTGACGGCGTTATCGACGAATGGAAGAGCACCTGCGAGAAGGCAAGCGAGCTTCTCGAAGGTCTCAACAGCTCCATTCCACCTTCTCCTTCGGGCGAAAGGCTGACGGGTATCGGCGCACGCGACTTCTACGAAGGCGAGAAGAAGGTTTGGGCAGAGAACGGCAAAGGGCAGATCGCTCTCGTATCCGACGTCCTCGTAAAGGTGAAAGTGGCGAATACTGGGCTCATTCAGCAATTTAATGACGACCTGAAGTCAATCCGTGACAGCAATGCGGAAGGGCAATCCACTCTCAATGAGAACCTTGATGCCATTAAAGCGGAGCTCCTCGACCTCGCAAATACGCTTGCTTCGAAAGTGGGCGACAAGACGCTTACCGCGTGGATGAAGGATGGGAGTGCGAAAGAGTACATCAAGAAGTGGAGAGACGATGTCGCTCAGAAGAGCGAAAGCAATTTCACGGTCGCGCAACAGAAAGGTCAGCTGAAGAAGCAGATCCTTGACAAGATCGAAGCGCTCAAGAATGCCCGCGAGCAGCTGGACGAGAAGTGGATCGAGGAGATGTACAGGTCCGGTGAGGAATGTACCAAGTCATTGCCCAGCCTGGGTGAGACTGGCGATTACCGTGCGCTCGATTGGGTGCGGTTCGGAGAGGAGTGCCTTGAACCTCTCGGCGAAAGTCGTGATGTCGCTGCGGAGCAATCGAAGACACTCTTCGATGAGGTGCTGCCGGGTTTGCAGGGGGAGATTGACGCCAGGTATGCGGCCCTGACCGATGATCCATCAGAGATTTCCGATTGGAAGAGCGAGTTGCAAGAGAGACAAGAAGCGATTCAGGAAGCGCTCGCTACTGAAGATGAAGTGATCAAGAACCTTGCGGAGGGTCCGTACCAGGAAGCTGCGCGAGATACCTTCGATGGAGTCCGATCCACGTTCACCGAAGGCATGAAAGATCTGCTCGACAGAACGAAAGACGCTGAAGACCAATTGAAGGTGTGACACCAAATGGCTGAATCGCATGTTGACTGGTTTGTCGCTGAGGGCAGCGTGTCTGGCGACGGATCACGCGAGAAACCCTTTCACGATCCCTGGCTTGCGCTGCGCAGCGCTGGACCAGGCGACGTGATCCACATTGCCGCGGGCACTTATTACGGGCGCTACGATCGCTCTTCATGGGTCGTAGATTGTCCAAACCTCGAAATCAGGGGCGGATACAGCCCCGACTTTTCGAGTCGCAATCCGTGGCAGACGCCCTCCGTGTTTGCAGCGTACGCCGGATATGAATCTATCCGCGACAACAATTTCTTGAGCGGCCACGACGATCACTCAGGGCTTGTGCTCGATGGGCTGTTCTTCGATGCCTCAGGCAGGAATTCATACGGAGACAAGCCCATTGAAGAGCTGAGATCTTACCCGCAGATGGACGGCCCGATCGCATCGTTTAGTGGCAAGCAGATAACGATTAAGAACTGCGTTTTCGCCAACAGCACGGCCGGTGGTGTGGAACTGTCCGGGGACGGCTCCCGCTTCGAGAACAACCTTATGATTAATACGGTTGGGCTCGGCATGCTCGATCTGCGCAGTGCAATGGAGCAGACCCTGCCTATTACGGTGACGAGCAATGCGTTCTGTTTCGCGCATGATCCAGGACCTCCCTCTGGTACAGGAGTCGACCAGGCCATCGGAATTCGCGTGAATCGGCCGGCTGTGATCCAGGAGAATGTCTTCATTGGCTGCGGAAATGCGGCTATCTCGCTCTATCGCGATCCCGATCGAGTCTCAATCGATCGCAACCTGTTCTTTCTGACGCCTCGAGACGTTGTGGCTGGCCATCTTGCTGGCGACAAAGCCGAAATAACGGAGGCCAACGTCGATGAGATGGAGGATCTCGGTTTCAAATCCGCGTCGGGAAACACAATCCAGGATCCGGGCATTTCCGGGTTGAGGAAAGAGTGGCTCGATGCATACACGCGGCATCTGCTGGCCAACTACATCAAGCCACCTTACGTAGCCGCGAACCTGGTTCGCAAGACCGCCGGGCTTTCAGAACTTGCGCCCACCGACTTTCAGAAGGAGGAAGATAAGGGAGCCTTCGCCCCACGAATGATTCCGGCCGATGTGCTGGCCTTCCGCATCAACGCAAAGCATGGATTCCATCTCTCGGAACTGAAGGTGGATATCGGACCGCCTCCGGTCAAGGAGGTGCGCACCTATCGCTCGGTTGGCTGGGAAGTGATCGACAGCCCAGATCCTTCATTGGCAAACCAACGGGTAGAGCTGCAAGTGGGTCTTGGTTATGAGCAGAACGCCAGCCTTTTGCCCGATGCCACGCCAGAGACTCATATGGGTCTTCGTGTCTACAAGCCGGGAACTGATGATGGCTCCATCTTCGTTCTTGCGAAGCGTCATACGCTTCCCGCCCGCCAGTTTGAAGAGGCAAACAAATCGAATAACGGCAGAGAGGTTGAAATCACCAATCTGGTTCAAGGGATCTACCGGACGGATATTGATCCGCCCACCTCGCGACAAAAGGCGACTATCGTTGTCGAATCTATAGCTCCCGGATCGGCGTTCACTCCAGCGTTGCCGGACCGGCCAAAGGGAAGAGACTGGTTCGTTAGAGCAGGCGCCTCTGGTGGAGATGGATCGCGCGAGAAGCCGTTCCGCGACCCTTTTCAGGCACTCGAAAAAGCAGAAGGCGGAGACAGCATCCATATTGCGACCGGCGCCTATGTCGGAAAGCTTCGTTCAGGAAAGTGGAAGATCCTGATTCGCAATCTTACGATGCTCGGCGGGTACGACGCGGAGTTTGCATCGCGCGACCCATGGAAACACCCGACACGCTTTGTACTGGATGCTGACGAGCGGGCGAAGGGAATTCCGGATGGGACCGTGCTTGGCTCGGAAGAGAATAGCGATGGGCTCGTTCTCGATGGATTCATCTTCGATGGCGCAACCTACAATGCGTATACGAAAGCAGGGGCACTCGATGTTGCCAATTCTCCATCGGCTGTCCTCGTTGATCTGCGCGGAGGGCGCGCGCCCATTGCGGTACGCAACTGCGTCTTCCTGAATGCATCGGGAGCGGCCATCAACATCGCGTGCCCTTTCGGAATCTTCGAGAACAACCTGCTGTTGAACACCAGCGGCGCGGCGCTAAAGATTCGCGCTGACGGCTCCGGACCCTGGTCAGTATGCAACAACACACTCCTGTTTGCCTCCGATCCGACTCCTCGCGCCGGCACAGGCCAATCAAGTTCGGACGGGACACTGTTTCAGCTCGCCGGGCGTGCCGTGTCGGAGGTGAATTCCAACATTTTCGCTTTCGCAGATAATTTCGGGGTACGCTCGACTATCACGCAGTCAAACGTGTCTTTCGATCAGAACGTCTTCGCGGCGATTCTGTATATCTACCTCACGGATGCCCAATATCTATGGGCCGACAGTGCTACCTGGGAGCGCCGCGCCGTAGCAGACTCCAGCTTTGCTTCGTGCGGCGGAAATACGCTCCAATTGCCCAGGCTGGCGGTCGATTCAGGATTTGCCGACGCCGCCTTGACTCGCTTGTTCGCGCTTTCTTCGCGCATCACCGCAGATGAGTGGAAGGCACTCGCTGCTCAGATCGGCGCGACTGTGCAACCAGCCCGTGCAAGCGCCGCGCCGACGCAAGATACTGCGAAATCCATTCCGGCACCGTCAACAGCTTCGGGTCCTTCGTCTTTGAACGATCTTCTTGCGAGTCTCAGCAGCATGAAGGCACAAATCAAGGAGGTTGCATCCACCAAGCCCGTAGCGGTTGCCGAGCCCGTATACTGTCCCGCATTCGATTGGCAGAAGGCGCTCGCACTGGTCCCGGAGGATTCTCAAGGCCATGGTGCGCGGCGGGTGAAGCTGACTGTCACCTTTAGCGATCCGGTAGCGGCGCCCGCGCAGAACTACGTGCCGATCAATGCGCAGTCGATCGATGCGGACCACGCCTCGCTGGATAGCATGGCTGTAGAAGTCGTCGTAACCGAGGCGCGTTCTTCAGCCGGGAATCTTTCAACATTTCCGAGCGGCGTGAGCGCCGACGACTATGCGGCTTACAACGTGAGCACTGCAGGCGATGCAAGTCGCACGCGCCTCGCAATTCTGGTTCGGCTCGATACGGCTGCCAGCAAGCTTCTCGACCGCACCGTTCCTGGCGACAAGCTTCAAGTCCGCGGGATTGCGCGAATGCCCTCAGATCCAAATGTACTCTCCATCGTGGTTGACGATGCAGAAGCTGTGGGGAATTGAATCTACCGCTTTTCTGAACGCAAGCAAAAAGCGAGACGACACAAATCACGGATGATCGCGCATCGGCTCGCGTCGTTGCCGGGGAGAAACAATGTCCAGCACTTATGGAAATCGCATATCTGAGTTGAACGATCTGCTGGCGCAGCTTCCGGCAGCCGCTAATGACTCTATCAATCAGAACTTCTCCTCGCTGGTGAAGCAGTACGCGGACTTGCGTCAGAGTGCGATGAACGACCTCCTCGACCTGATGGCAAAGGCGAGCGCTTCCAATCTCGGTACGTCCTCGAAATGGCAAGCACGGATCGCCCGTCTTCGATCTGACTACAAGGACGCATTCGCCAGGGCGACGAGCGATGCAATGCTGCCGCCTGCACACCAGCTCTTCTGGTCGAATGCATTTGACAGCGAGGAGACATTCTTCGACACCTTGTCAAAGATTGCGACGCCGCAGAGGATAGACGACCTGTTACAGCACCAGGACAATCTGTCGAAGCTCTTCGGGGCCCTGCAGGATACGTGGACGTTCTTGCTCTCGCAGAATGACGGCATGAAGACGGACGAAATGCGGGCGATGGACGATCTCGACAAGATGGTGCAGGAACTCCTCGCCGAGATGGACGACTACTGGCGCAAAGCGCTGGACAACTCACAGCGGGTTGCCGACGCAATTGCGCGAAAGATCGATCAGTTGAAATCCGGACTGAGGAACCTTCTCGGAGAACAGTTGAGCGCCGCGGTGGAAGCTATTGTCGAGATTGTGAAGAAGTGGCTCATTGGCGAAAACATCAAACCGGAAGGAACTCCCGATGATATTGACGGTCCTGCCGAGGCTGTTCTGGAGCAGCTGAAGCTCATGGCAGAGGCTGCTGCCGAAAAGGCCCGAAAGTATCGGGAAACTGTTCACTCCTATCAGGACCTGGTGAGCAAGCAGAAGGGAAGTGTTCTTACCATGTTCAACAAAACTAGACAGGATGTAGATCAGTTCCTCCGCTCCAACGGCATTGCGCAGGCACAAGGCTTTCTTGATCAAGCCAAAGCGGGCCTCGATAGCTGGATCTCGAGCCTGCCGACCTCACGGCAGCGCGATGACGGTTCTGCCTTCCGTGACGATATCAATCGAACGCTTGATCTCGTCTTCAGGCGTACCAAGGATCTGGATGACCAGTTCAAATCGAAGTTCCAGGGCGCGCTTCTGTCGCCTCTCAGCAATGAGACGATCGAGACCTTGTCACAGCAGCACCTGTTCAAGGAAGTTCTCGACAAAATCAAAGACCGAGATTTGCCGGAGAAGCTGGCTAACATTCAGGAGGAATTGCCCGAGCAGGTCATCAAAATCGATGACAAGCTTCGCGAACTTGTGGAATCTGTCTCAGAGATGAGCGAGTTGCCAGACGAAGCCCGGGACGCTGCTCGGGAAATGACCGGGGGGTTTCGAGACTACCTTCGCGACCGCATCAAGTCACAAGTGGAAATGCTGCTTCCGATCATCGATGAATTGAAGAAGGAGATGATTCCGGCCAACCTCGATCAGGATCTCAACCGCGAAGAGCTCATGAACATGCTCGGATCCTGAGCTCCTGCGGTTCCCTAGTCTCACGGCAGCATCGTTGCGCTTACTTTTTGTGGAGTTGTTCCAGCGCCTCCTGCGCTGAGAGACGATCGCCATGGCTTTTGCTGATCTTGGAATAGAGAACCCGCCGATGTTCATCGAGGAGGAACGTTGACGGATAAGCGGTTTCGCCTGCCTCATTCCACCGGAGTCCATACATATCCGTGACTTTGAATGCCGGATCGGTCACCAGAATGATGTTCGCGGGCAATTGACTCTCACTCGCCAGAAACTCCTTGGCACGGTCTCCGAGGTCACTGACGGCTCCCGGGTAGACGAGGAGAACGGGGACTCCCGCCACTGCGAAGTCTGCTGCGCGGTTCACAAAATCGTGAACCTGTTTCTGGCAGTATGGACATTGGTAGCCTGGGTAGCCACGCAAAATGATCAAAGCCGACTCGTGGCCTTGGCTCCACTTGGATAGTTGAACAGAAGTACCTTGTGGAGTTGTGAGGGTAAAATCGGGCGCCACGGATCCAACCGCAGGTGTTTCGGCAAATGCTCCCAGCGCGCAGCACAGAAGGAGGAATGCGGGGATGAAGGTAAAGACACGAGCCAAGATGCCTCGGAATGAATGAGGGAGCCGCGAATGGACGTACTTAGTGGACATGTAGTGTTCGCTCCTGAAATGGGTGTCACCCTTTTTTGATTGGATTTACGCTGACGAGAAAAGGTTACGAGCCATTCGGTGCGAAGCAATCGCAGATTCTTTGTGGGACAGTTCACAGACGATTCGTTGGGAAGGATTGACAGCAGCAGCCCAGCGAAACGCTGCATGAGCGTCATGATCCGGCCTGAGCGGATAGGTGCCCGGCAAACAACGCCATCTCCTTTCTGTACGATGCAGCCGCCATATCAGTGCCCGGGCGCTCAAGATACAGCCCAAAGACTTATGAGGACTAATCCCGCTTCTCGGTGAGCGCATTGGCGATATACCACCAGTCGGAGGATCGAGTTCAATGGATCGAGAGACATGGGTTGCAAAGACCTGAGGAAACAATAATTTCTAGACCGACTCGGCGCTCAGCGATCATTCGACCTCCGCGATTCTCAAGGTATGCTCAAGTGCGTGTTGCCGAGCATAATGTCGCGCGAGAGCGAGACAGCAGGAGTCGTATCACGGCCGGTTCTGGCCTGGGTCCAATTGAGGTGAAACTTCGGACCTGAATTCTGCACATCTAACGTGAAATGCCCGTCTTCTGAATGCCACGCAAGATCCACGACGCTGTTGCCAACCCGGACATGGTCGACCCGGAACGACTGCCACGAAGCAGGAACCTGGGGCTCGAAATGCAGCACTCTTTTGCGCCCATCACACTCCAGGCCCAACATGCCGTGGATAGCGGCGGAGAGAAATGCTGATGAGGACCAAGTCTGTTCAGGCACCGATTCCCGTTGCGGTGTAAAGAAACTGCCCGACATCACCTCATGCATGTGACCGAGTGAATCGACTGCTGCCCAGGGCACAAGACTTCGCCACAAGGCATTGGCAACCTCTGGACGATGAGCCCGCCACATCATCTCGGCTGCCCCCGCCGTACCGACGGCCCACACACTCCCTTTCGCATACCCAGCCGGATCGTAATCAGGAGCCGACGTTGGCTTGCTGCGCAATCCCCACGCAGTCAAATAAGCTGGGGTCGAAAGCATGTCCAGAGTCGCGGATGTCTGCTCCGGTGTCGAAGCGCCGGAGGCAATCGCCGCCATATCCGCCCCGGATGTCTTCTCGGTCGCCGACCCCGATCGGGTAAATCCGCTGATCCAACGCCGCTCTTTGGAATCCCAGTATCGCGATCGGATGCTCTCCCGGGCGCGTTGGCTTGCAGCTTCCGCCTGCCGGCTCAGTGTCTCGTCGTGCATCGACGCCCCCAGTTCAGACATGGCATGAGCTGCACTCACCCACGCCGCGGAGAGTGTCAATTCATCTGTGAGGCGATCTTGCTCGTTGCCGCTCATCTTGTCCCCCGGTACGCGCGGCAGGCCGTCGCTCTTGTCCAGTGTGGAGAGACAGTATTGGTACGCCATCAAGGTCGCTGGCCAATGCTCTTTTAGAAACGCCTGATCTCCGCTGATCCGGTTGTATCGTGCAAGCTCGGTCAGAAAATCAAACGTTATATCGACGTGGACATACATGTAGGGATAGTCCCTTGCCCAATTCAGAAAGCCTGCACTTTGAGAAATCTCGTGCCACATCATCCCGTCATCTTGCTTTTGATACCGGTATAGAAAGGCAAGTTCTTCGGCGGCCCGCGTGTAGTTGCCCTCATTTAACAGCGCCTCAGTTGCAATCAGGCCATCGCCGGCAAAATACCAGGCATACTGTGGACGGCGCGAAGTGTGCGATGGCCCATAGCCGGCGACCATGGCGCACCCGAGCCGCGCATTGCACGTCCAGGCCTGCTCCAGCGCGATCTGCGCCCATTCGATCGCACGATTCGCCTCAGCATCGGGCGTAGTGATTTTCAAAATCTCACGCGAGCTATACCGTTTCCCGTCGTTAAGACTAAAATTCTCAATCCTGGAATTCTCGAATGCACGCAGCAAAGCAACTGTCGTCGCGTGCACCTCGTCTCCCTTCTCGCTTTGCCCCGCGAACACCAGGGTCGCGCATCGGCCGGCCGCACACGCTTCCGGTTTCAATGTGAGACTGGTGAGACGATTGAAATCGCTACCGCGGCGATCATTATTCAGCTCACTGTGCTCTGTAGCCTGGGGCGACGAAATGAGAGCTGCGAACTGATGCGAAGGCTCGCTCAAAAGGAAGCCTCGCGCATCCTGGTCCCATAAGGTCTCCTGGCCACCGATTCCAGCAGGCCACATCAAATTGAGCGACGGCCGAAAGTCCACTTCAATCAGGAGATCACTCCGCCCTTCCACGGTAAAGCGCACCAGAACACCGGGCACTTCCGCATGCGTTGTAATGCGTTCCTGCACGCGGAAATCCGGCGCCGCGTAGATGCGTGTTACTCCCAGCGGATCAACTTCAACTGAAGTGAGCGCGCTGTTCGCAGAAACGATAGGTGCCCCTGGCAACACAAACCTGAGCTGATATCCAGATACAAGTTGCAGAGGGAAACTCCAGAATTCCAAACCGTCTTCCGAGTAACCGCCAGCAAAGCCACGGATTCCATGCGCAGAGATGTACCTGTTCGGCTGCGGCCGCTCCGTCGACCAAACCGGGAGATCATGCTCAACTTGTGGAGTGCCCGCTGATGATGGCGTAGCAGTCTTTTGCGCAAAACCGAGCGTGCCAAGCAAGAGAAGCGTTACAAGTAAGCGAAGCATTACGACTCCAAGATCGAAGGGGGCGGTTTGCAACTCATCAGCGTGCACAGATTATCCCACTTGGAACTCCCCCCTTGTCGCCGCGGCGTGAAGCTTTTCAATTCGCCGCCGTTACCACCGCTTCAAGTATCGCGAAACCGATTCAAATCTTCGTAAACCAGCCTTTTCCCGCTGACCTTTATTGTGTCAGCAATGTAGTCTGACCAGGAGATGCCAGAACTCCGTATCGGCCCCGGGCAATCTATCCACTCGCTTCGTACCGTGGTGCTTGAAAACAAATTCCTGCGGATCGTTGTCTTGCCGGAAGCGGGCGCGCGCATCTGGCAAATCACCTACAAGCCGCTCGCGGCCGATCTTCTTTGGAATAATCCCGAGCTGGCACCATCTGCCCAGCCGCTGCACGCGTCCTATGACGAAAACTGGTGTGGTGGCTGGGACGACCTCTTTCCCAACGATGAAGCAGGCCTGCTGGCAGGTCTCCAGGTCCCCGATCACGGTGAATTGTGGACTGGCTCATGGGACACGCTACCGCGCGATGACAAAAATCTCGTTCGCCTCGATCTCCGCTTCCACACTCCGATTACGCACTTCCTTGTGGAACGTTCGCTCTTTCTGCGCAGTGACAGTTGCGTTCTCGAATTGCAATACCGCCTCACCAACCAAAGCTCAATACCGCTGCCGTTTCTTTGGAAGCTGCATCCCGCGTTCACCGTCTCTGCGCAGCACCGCATCGATTTTCCTGCCATGAAGGTTGTCCGGGAGACGGACTTCCCGGGCACTCTCGAGACAGCGCCGCCCGTTTTCGACTGGCCCATCGCCGACACAGCAGCCGGTAGACTCGATCTTCGCAACGTGCCCGACGTCTCATCGCGAGCGCTACATTTCTTCTATGGAACGGGTTACACGCAGGGCTGGTGCGGAATCACCAACAGATCCAACCGGCTCGCCGCCGCCCTGCGTTTTGATCCCCAGGTCTTCTCCAGCTGCTGGCTCTTTGCAACGCACGGCGGATGGAATGACCTGAACGTTGTGGTGCTCGAACCTGCCACCGGCTATCCCTTCCGCATTCAATCGATGATCGATAGCGGAAGAGCCCACGTACTTGCCCCTGGCGAATCCCTCGCCACCACCGTGCTGTTTTCAGTGCAAGAAGGGCTGGATTCGATCGGCGGAATCGCGGAGGATGGAAACATTCTGCCCGGCCTTTAGGGTGAAATAAATCTGATCAGGCCTGCGCCGATGTGTCCACAGAAAGAAGAATCGCTGCCGCGATTGCAGTAAATGCGCCCATCGTCTGCAGACCAGTAAGCCGCTCTCCCAGGATCAGAACCGCCAGCAAAACCGTGAGCAGCGGATAAAGCGACACAAGTGAAATCACGATGGACGCTTTGCCGCCCGACTCCAGTGCGCGAAAGCTCGTCCATGCTCCAACCCCATTCAGCGCCCCACCGGCAATAGCGGAAACCACTACCAGCCTTCCGAGTCCCCATTGGAGATGAACAACAAGCATCACCACCGCAGACAAAGCAACCATGGCCCAGCAGAACCACAGAAACGATCTCTCGCTGGTGATCCTGTTGGTGGCCAGCTTCTGCGTGATTCCCGAAATTCCCCAAAGAACTAGCGCCGCGATGGAGAACCAAAGCCACAAGTGCATACGGTCGTTTCTCCTCTCTAGACGCTAAGCATGTAAATGGCGGCAAACGCCAACGCAAGGCCGAGCCACTGCGTGCGGCCGAGTTTTTCCTTCAGAAACATAAGTGCCAGCAGCACCGTAACCATCGGAAACAGCGCGGTGACCGGCGCGACCACCGAGGCCTTGCCTCCCTTCACCAGCGCTTGAAAGAAGGCGATGTTGCCCACTCCGCCCAGAATGCCAGTGAAAAATGCCCAGAATATCCCCGAGTTGCGATTCGCACTTACTTTGCCACGTTCCCGATGGACCGTGATTGCCACAAACACCATCAGAGGCGCCAGACCCGCCGTATAGAGCAGCTGGTTCATGTAGGCGTCTACGCCCGTGGATGCGATTTTTGAAACAAGACCCCAGGTTCCCCACAGCACAATGGTCAGCAGCGACCACAAGAGCCATTTCGGAATGCGCCTGGAAAGCGCCAGGTTCGAATCTGCTGAAGTAGACTGCACTGGCCGAGCATAATGGCTATGCGGAATGACCGGCAATGCCTTACCTGCTCCCTCAACCGTGTTTTGCGGATAATTCTTTCGTTCTAACACCCTGCCGCTTACCTGTCGTACGCGAGACGCTTTATCATCACCGCGACCTGACCGGGAGATAGCCATGAAGATTACCGCCGTTGAGGCAATTCATCTGCGCGCCGAAGATCCGCTCATCGAGCTCTTCGACGGCTCTTACGACGACTGTGTGCTCGTGGTTCACACCGATGATGGAATCACCGGGATCGGCGAAACCGAATCCATGGCGCCCGCTATCCAGGCCATCGTCAAGGGACCATCCGCTCACAACCATGCCCGTTCACTCTCGGCGGTTCTTATCGGGAAAGACCCTTCCGATCCCGTTGGGCTTTGGAACCAGATGTACGAGTCGACAGACTATGTTGGACGTCGCGGACTTGCCATGCACGCGATCGGCGGTGTCGATCTGGCGCTGTGGGATCTGAAAGGCAAGATCGAAGGCAAGCCGGTCCACGAACTGCTCGGTGGCAGAAAGCGCGACCGTGTGCCTGCTTACGGAACCATCTACCCGATGGCCAGGACGGAGGAGGATGTCCGCGCTCAGGTCGCTGAAGGCCAGTCGAAGAAACTGCGGAACTTTAAATTCGCAGCAGACCCATGGTGGCTCGATGACATTGCTCTCACTGCCCGCCTCTTGAGCGCAGCCCGTGCACAGGCTGGCGACGACGCGCATTTGATCGTCGATGCCGCGCTCTCCTACCGTACCGCACAGGAAGGTTTGAAGCTCTTTCCAATCTACCGGGACATCGGGCTTTGGTTCCTTGAGGCACCCTTACCCCTCGATGATGTTGAAGGTCATCTCGAGATGAGCTCTCACGGTATTCCCACCGGGGTAGGGGATCTCGGCCTAACCCATGTGCGCGAGTTCATCGAAATGATGGACCGCGGGGGCGCCAGCATCTGCCAGCCGGATATCTCGCAGGTGGGCGGATTCACTGGACTCCAACAGATTGCCTCCGCTGCGTATGCCCGCGGCAAGCGCGTGATCACCCACGGCTACAAGACGAATATCGAAATCGCTGCCAATCTCCATTTCCTCGCAGCCCAGCCAAACGAAGAGCCGCTCGAGTTTTCTTTAAGCCATTCGCCCCTTCGCTGGCACACAACGCGCGAGCACTTCCCGGTGGAAGATGATGGCTGCGTCCGTGTTCCGCAAGCTGCGGGTCTGGGCGTAACGCTGAATTTCGAAACCATCGAGCGCTACCGGTTCCTGAACATGTAGCGCCATCCAGGGTGTCCACGCCTTCAGCGGGTCTGCAGTGGCTCTATTTCTGGATTACGGCGTTCCTGGACGTCCTTACATATTTCGGAGGCTGGACAGAATGCGTGATCGACACGACAGAATCGTCCTCTGCCACAACTCCACAATCGAATCGAACTTTTTTGAAAGTAGCCCGTCCCCGCCCAGTGACGCGCACCTGGCTGGTTGCAAGATCGGGCCGCTGGGCGGCCAGGCGAAGAGCACCGACCGTCGAGTTTTCAATCGTCATACTCGCGTCGTCGTTCACGCCAAGCCAGTCGGCATACACCTCTGAATTGACGACCGTGAGGTTTGCATGACTACTTGCAATCAGCTCGTCAATCTGTGAATCATGCAGCCTGAGCTTCGCGTGCCCGCCTGCATACACATCCCACGTATCCACATTCACATCGTTCAGAGTGATGCGGAAAGGGCAGTTCGAGGCGCGAGGTTCAGGAAAGACCGCAGGCTCTGATGCAGATCCAAGCCGCCCCCTGGGAAGATGCAATGCCCCCTCGCAATCCGGTGAAAGCGCAAGTTGCACGCGATCCATGTGCGCCAGATCGGCCGTCGATCTTCCATGCAGATACAGCAGAAAGAATTGAATGCGCGCATCGGTAAGCTGCGCGTGTGCTCCCGAGCCGAAGTCCATCGTTCGCGTGAACGCACGATCTACTGGAACATTCTCGAACCGGAGATGATCATCCTCATCCGAATGCGTGGAAAGAAATACCAGTTCCAAACCATGCGCAGTCACATGGCTTTCCCGCGAGATCTCAAGCTCAAAGATCTTCAATCGGTTCAGCTGAGCATGAACATGATCCAGGTGGAATTCAGAATTAGTTGTGACAAAACCATTCACATCCAGATCACCCTTAAGAAGCCACATAGGATGCGCGGAGCCCGCTGGATCCATCGTCGACTGCCGGATAATTACGTGAGCCGGGCCCTCGCATCTCAAGCCGCTCACGCCATTAGGCGCCCCCGTCGGATCAGACACCAGCAGATGCACATTTTCGATTCGAAATGTTGCGCCTTCGGCAACGCGAATTGGCCCATGCAAATGCAAAGTCATATTTCTCAGCGTTACCCGGCCTTGCACAAATAACTCACCTTCATGCTGGAACTCACCTGGACCCGACAGCACCGCGCCGTCATGCAGTGAGGGAAGGGGAGTCTGTGCGAACAGCGATGAGCACATCCACAACAACAAAGCGATCCGGCACACAACTCGTGCGTCCATCTGGAAACCTTCCTGTGAATCTCGACCGCTCAATGCACGCGCAACAGGACCTTCAGCGTGTCTCCCGGGTTCGTCGTGATGCGATCGAAGGCCTGCTGCCCCTCTTCCAGCGCCATCTCCACGGTCCACGGAGTCAGGTCAATCTCACCGGCGATAAGCAGCGACAACGAACGTTCAAAGTCAACCGGCGTATACGCAAACGACATCAACACTCTGTGCTCTTTGCGAATGCTAGTCACGAAGTCAATCTCGCTTTTCTCGGCGCCCATTCCCAGCAGGACCACGGTGCCCCCAGGCCTGCACAGATCGAATGCAGCCTGGCGCGCCGCTCCCACACCCGAAGCATCCAGCACCAGGTCGAGCCCGTGGCCGGCGAAGCGTCGCGCCTCTGCCTTTCCTTCATCGCTCGATGCATTCACCGCGGCAGACGCGCCCATCTGTCGGGCAACTCGAAGCCGGGCATCACTCAGGTCCTGCACCAGGATTTCTCGCACGCCGAGCCGCTGGGCGGCAAGCAGTGCGAGGGATCCCATGGTTCCCCCTCCTACAATTCCCATGCGGAAAAATGGCGCCGGAGCCGCAATGCGAAACAGGTGCACAATATTCGCCAGCGGCTCCGCCATCACAGCCCGCGCATCGCTTAACTCATCCGGAATCTCGTACAAGTGGGAACTCGGCAGAGAAACGTACTCGGCGTAGCAACCCTCGGTGCGATCCAGCCCCAGAAGGCGCCAGCTTGAGCAAAGATTCTGCGCACCGCTCAGGCAAGCCGTGCAGTATCCGCAATGGATCAGAGGGTTGGCTACCACCCGCTTGCCCTGCGGGGTGCGCCCTACCAGTTCGTGGCCCAGCACCAGGGGCGGAATGCGCCGCCGGCTGTGGCCCAGAAATCCGGAAACATCCGACCCGCAGATGCCCGCTGCGGCAACAGCGATCTCCACCTCGTTTTCACGTACTTCAGGACGAGGACGGTCTTCCATCAAAACCTGTTTCGGAGCGGTATACACCAACGCACGCATTCTTTTCTCTTTCTATCCGGATACACCCTGGGTCTCGGCGACGGAGGAGTCAGGACTGCCCCACCGATGAGGCTGGTTAGCGAAAGCCCGCGGCGTGCAGTGCATATATTTCTTGAATACAGAGGCAAAATAAGCAGGATTGCAGAAGCCGCACCGGTCAGACACCTCTGACACATGCATGCGCGGGTCCAGCAGCAGGCGCTTGCCCATCTCCAGTTTCTGACGAATCAGATACTCTTCCAGCGTCTGTCCTGTCGTACGGCTGTACACTCGCCCCAGGTGTCCTGCAGAAAGCTTCAAATTTCCAGCAATGTCCTGAATGGTCACCTTATCCGGTCCGAACTCCCGCGCGATGCGGTGGGTCTCGGCCACAATCTTTTGTTCCCGCTGGCTGTACAGCTGCATCACGTGTTGGCGCAGCTGCTCAACGAACGCGCGGAATGCGTCAGTCATGGCGAACGTGTTCGGCGCACCCATGATGAGGTGAAGGGCATTCTCTCGCGCCTGGCTGACGGGCTCGGGATTCACGGCCATTGCGCCGAGCTCCCGCGCCAGGTGTTCGCACGCCCACGTTAGAAGTCCCCGCGCCTGCTGAAGCTGCCCGGCCGACGTGCCCGTAGGAGCCGCCGCTGCCAGAAATTCCCGCAGAGAAGCATTGATGCTTGTGGGATCTGCGGCGTTCAGCGCTTTCAGCACTCGAGCCAGCGCTTGCGTCGGCTGCTGTTGCCGTTCGGGAAGTGCCTCAAACCAGTTCAACGTGGAACGCCCGGTGTCGAGTGCGGATAGCGCTTCATGATATGCACGGAGCAGCTCGCTCGTTTGTGGATGCAACGCACTAATGCCAATCCGAGCGTTGAGTAGCCCATTTGCACGCGCAACACGCAATAACGCCTGCCCGATTTCATCCACCAACTGGCGCTCGTGGCTGGTCGTCCGCGACTTTTGCGTGGTAAAGATGCACATCTCTCCCGGCGCGATAACCGTGGACAACGTATTCGGCCAACTCCTGCACCGGTCCTCGATGCTGTGCGCAACTCGGGCGAGCGTAAGCTGCTTCGTAATACCTTCCGCCGAGATCCGCTCTACCGCAGGATTGTTGCTTCGGTTGACTCCATCCTCCTGCGCCGTCTGCATCCGCACAACAAGCAAGCGGTCCGGCAAGCGCTCCAGACCAACATTGCGCGCCAGGTTTTTGAGCATCTCCATTCCATCAGTTCCGTGGTTGGCCATCTGACCTGATAGCAGCTTCTCCGCAAGCTCACGCCGGTCCAGAGAGAGTTCCCGTTCACGCACCTGCTGAAACTCGCTCATGATTTCCAGCCGCTTCCAGGCGTTGGAAAGGTAGCGCGCGAAGACCTCCAGCATTCTCACCATCTCGGCAAGCTGAGCGGTGGTGACTACCGGCACACGCTGATAGGCCTCTTGCAGGCGGGTGAAGTCAATATGCGGCTGATTCTTTAAATCCTCATGGACCCTGGCAAAGCTCTCGGCGGTAGGCGGTTCCGTAACTACCTGTCCGCTGAAGAGAGTGCCGAGATACTTGCCTTCGCAGATCACCGGCACGGCAATGTCGGTCAGCCCCACATGGCACGGATATACGTCACTGCGCCCGGTGGCACGGCAGCGCGCTTTCGCCGGCTTGTCACTCTTGGCGCAGGTCTGCTCTTCGTATGCGCCGAAGCCGTGAACGAGGTCACAAAAATGGGTGCTTGGGCTCGGAGAGCTGCGTCCCTGCGTGTCCATGGTTCCGTGCTGCAACTGGACTAGGGCGTCCCCTGTATTAATCCGCGGACGCTGCGAGGGATCAAACAGCTCCAGATCTTCCGCCCACATCAGCTCGACATTGCGGATCGGGCTTGAACTGTTCAGAAGTACGAGGAAGTACTGGAAGAGCTCAAGGTCTTTCTTGAACTCTTGCTTGAGAGTTTCACTGATAGCGGCCTTGTGCTTCTTCATCGCAGCGGACCCCCACGGGATGAGGCGGAGCCATCTTATCCGTTCGAACCGAACTCCGAATACTGAAAAATCAATAGTAGCCTTACGTTTTAACGATGCGAATTCCGTATTATTGCCAGGACGTCGAAAGCGATCCTCTAGGGATGCGCCCGGACGGTCAACCCACCATCTACCACAAGGCACGTACCAGTAACCCACGCGGCACGCGGACTTGCCAGAAAAGCAGCCGCCTCCGCAACATCCCTGGGCAGTCCCCTGCGGCCCAGAGGATGAAGCGCTTCTGTTTGGCTCGCCAGCTCGGCAGGATTTGGAGCAGACCGAAGCCATTCCTCCCACATCGGGGTGTCGATATAGCCTGGACAAACCGCATTCACGCGAATTTGTCTCGGTGCCAGTTCCAGCGCCAGGTTTCGCGTCTGCGCCACCAGGCCCGCCTTCGAACACGCGTAAGGTATTGAGTTCGGGAAGGCATGTTCGGCATGAATGGAACTGATGTTCACCACCGCCCCGCCGGCGAAGGGAAAGAGCGGCAGCAGTGCCTGCGTGACGAGCAACGGTGCGCGAAGATTCACGGCAATTACACGGTCGAAGAGTTCGCTTGTGATTTCCTCGAACGGCTGATCCGACTCGATGCCGGCGTTGTTCACCAGAACGTCAACCCGTGAGCCGATAGATGCAATCTCTGCCGCAAGCTTTTTGATCTGGCCTGGGTCTGCCAGATCCGCTACAACATAGCTCGATGCGCCTTCGCCGCCCCGCATGGCATCCGCTGCCGCAGCCACGCCCTCCGCATTGCGGTCTATCAGGATGAGTCGCGCACCGCGCGCTCGCAACTCTTCCGCGATCGCGAGTCCAATTCCTTGAGCCGCGCCGGTCACAACTGCCACGAGATCGCGATATTCATTTGTCATTTCGGGCTACCTGCGTCTTCAACAAACACCAGTTCCGAACTGAGCGGCTTTGCCAGGTGCACTTCAAGTCCCTGTTCCATCAGCCGGCTGCCCTTCTCCGCAGCATCGGGCGCGCTTCCATCCTGAAAATGCAGCTTGTAATTCCGAGCAGGATCGAGCCCACGCAGAATATAGGAATGATGGTCTTCATCCGGTGTGGTCCCGCGAAATGTGAACACAAGGCCCTTACCCCGAGACGAATCCCAATATTGAATGCCATCCCAATGCACGCCATCCGGACGCGCAGATACGTGGTACAGGCTCGCATCGCGAATCAGGGGGCGAAGTTGCTGCTTGTATAGCTCGAATTCTTCTGCCGCAATCTTGTGCTGTTCCGGTGTCCATGCGGTGGTGTCGGTCATGATGGTGAGCCATCCCATCATCCCGCTACGCAGCATATAGAGAAAATTCTCAGTGTGCGGCACAGGCCACTTTTCCACGTAGCTCTCCAGCATGGCCGCGGGAAGCATGTAGCTCGTATCATAAAACGCTCTGCGGTTCGACAAAGGATCGTAGGTGTCCGTGATCGAAAAGTAGTCGCCGTGCGCGGCAGAACCAAAGTCGACCATGCGACCGCCGTCGTTGCAGATCTCGAACAGCAGTCCCGGATGTTCCCGGCGCGTCTTTTCGTAAATATCGTAATAGGCATTCACAGCATGGTAGCTAACGTCGGTCGAGTTGGAGGCGATCACGAAGGATGAACCCCAATCGTGCTTCACGTTCATTGTGCTGCGATTCGGCGGAGCGTGCGGATGATCGTCGCGCACGCACTCTTGCGCCACCAGGTATCCATCGTGTTCGATCATGTCGAGATGGTAGTCATCCACCATGCGTTTTACTTCGTTGGCAAGATAGTCATGCGCCGCCGGAACCCCAAGGTCCACCGTCTGCCCTTTGAACTCTTCGGGTTTCCAGTCAGGCGGCAAATCGGTCACCAGCCAGTCGCGCACCTTCTCATCGTTCACGTTGAGTGCCCCGGGCTCCGTGTCGAGCGCAGCCTGCGTCCAGTCAACCCAGATGCCGAAGCGAAGCCCCACCTTGTGCGCCGCGTCCGCAATTGGAGCCAGTCCGTGCGGAAACTTCGTGGGGCTCGGGTACCAGTCGCCCACTCCGCGAAACCAGCCCGCATCGATATGGAACATTTCCAATCCCAGATCCTTTGAGTCGCCAATCATCCGCAGCGCAAGCTTCTCATCCACCTGCATCCCGCTACCCCAGCTGTTATTCACCAGCAAGGGATAGTGCGCATCCTTCCATGTCAGCGGATTTCCCAGTACATTCCGCACCCACGGCCGCAACTGGTTCGCGGCTCCGTCCGCTCCGCCTGAGAAAACTCCTAGAAACGCAGTCGGTGTTTTAAAGCTGCCCCCTGCAGTGAGCCTGGTGCGATAAGGGCCTGGATCGGGATTCAACCCCAGAACCGTGCCGAGTTCATCGCCCTTTCGTTCCAGCGAAATCCGCGTACGTCCGCTGAACTCGATTCCTGCATACCATCCCCGTTGTGCTCCTTCGCGCTCGAACACAAACTCGGCAGGAATAATTTCGCGCGGTTGGCCCGGTTGAGGAAGAGCATAGGTCGAAGAAGTACCGGTCCAGATGTAGCCGTTAGCAATCGCCTCATTATGGGTGCCATGACCGGAAGGCGTGTTTGATCCCTTTTCCACGTACACGTGCTCCAGAGAGGCGCCGGTGGCATAGTGGACCGCTAGCCGCAGGGAGTCGATCATCGGCAACCATAGCTCCTTGCCGCTTAAATTCTCCACTTCGATGTAGTGTTCCATCGCGCCTGAACTCGCTCGCGACTCCCATACCCAGTGCAGTCGCAGATGAGGTTCGGCAGCTTCGTACACAAATACGACGTGGCGCGAGTCGGCCTCTCCCAGATGCGGCTGCAGCTTCCACTGCACTGCAACACTCGCCCCGTTCACTTCCACGGTCGCTGGCAGGGATTCTCCCACTTTGTTTTCCAGCTCCAATTGCTTTCTGGCCGAGATTGACGCGATCCGCGGCTCCGCCCCATTGTTTTGCAAGCAAAGGCTCACATCTGAGTTTGCAAGTTTCGCAGCACAGGAATTTGCGGCAACCAGCCGTGCCCCGCCACCGAGTGTCACTGCAAGCCCGGTCACGATCGTGATGCTTTTCCAAGATCCTGGCTTTCCCGAAACATTTCCCATGTTCAACCTGATTCTCCATACCCGCATTACTGAAAGCGCTTCGTCGTTTGAGCAAAAAGAGCGCGGCGCCCACTCATCGAACGCCGCGCCAATAGTCGAGCCTCTCGTTAAAAGAAGAAGCGAATACCAACCTGCATCACGCGCTGTCCGTATTTGCCGTTGATGCCGCCGAAGACCGGCGAATCAGGGTCGTTGATAATCGAGCCGAAATTCGCATGGTTAAGGATGTTCTCCGCTTCAAGACGCGCTTCGATGTAACGTGATGTTTCTCCAAGGTAGAAGCGTTTCAAAATGCTTGCATCCGTTGTAAACACCCCAGGATTACGCAGGTTGGAAAAATACACCGGCGAGTTGGCGAGACTGAAGTCCGGCGTCTTCACGAACGCCGTCGGGTTCAGAACACCTGCCCCAGTTTGATTCACAAATTCCCCGTCTACGACCAGTGCGTCGCTATTGCTGCCGCCCGATTTGCGGAAGCTCTGGTTCGCGAAGGACCATCGAATCGCCGCGCCGGGTACCTGATTTCCGCCATCCACATGGGGTACCTGCACCGGTGTTCCATGCACGCTCCACGTTGTGATACCCGCAAGTGACCAGCCGCCGGCAACTGCGTCCAGCACGTGCTGCCCCGCTCCCTGGGGCGCGGCACCCCACATCCTGCCATGGCCATAAGGCAGATCATAGGAGTAGTTTAGTTTCATTGTCTGGGGCATCTCGTATGGAGCGACCCCATACCCCTCCATCAGGTTATGCGGATTTTGCAGTGCCCCGGCCGTGCTGCCGAAGACATGGATGTCCGTACTGCTGGTGTTGGTCAGAGTTTTGCGAATCGAGTAGGACGCGAGCAGTTCAAGTCCGTGATAATGCCGGCCCTGAATCTGAAGATTCACGAAGTTCGAGAACGATTTGCCCCACGACGCCTGTCCGGGAGTTGTCGAGTTCGTACCCGCATACTGTGGCGACAATCCAAGCAACTGACTGAGCGAAACCGTCGGCTGCGCCGAGAAGTTCAGAGACTGCCCAAAAAATGGATTCGGTACCTGATCGCTCAGGTGGTCGCCAAGGCTGTAGTACTCAAGCGGGATGTTGTTCAAACTCCAGCCCCAGACATTCGTCAGCAGGTGAACCCCCTTGACGCCGAGGTAATCCGCCGTAATTGCCCAATTGTTGTTGAGTTGCCTCTGTAGGCTCAGACCCCACATGTAATCCGTGGGCGTGTCGTAGTGATTGATCGTCGTGCCTGTCTGGTCAAAATTTCCGGCCGCACCAAAACTGGCGTACCAGTAATCCTGGTTGTTGGTAAGAGGAGGCACCCAACCGAGATTCCCGCCGGTTACTGCCGGGAAAGCAGGTAAGCCGTGATCACCGCCCCACTCGCTGATCCAGTGCTGCCCGTCTGTGCTTGAAACCTGGTTGAACGTGTTTGAGTTGTAGTAGAAGCTGAGCCAGTCTGTTGCCAGGCCGTTCAAACCCTGATCGATCGTGCCGGCACTTATGTGCACGACAGTTTTTGGATCGACCGCCCAGTTGATCCCGAGGCGCGGCTGCAGATTCACAACGTTCGTCGAATAAAGGTTCTTCTGTGGGTACTCCTTGGTGCCCAGCAGGGCAACCCGGCCGGTCGCACCCTCCGATAGCCATTGCGGCGCCGACAACCCGGCCAACCCGGGTACTGCACTCGTAACCTGTCCCCAATTCCAATCGCCGTTCGCCGATAAAACGTTCTTGGCATTCATGTCGTACATCAGGCTGCCCGGAACATGCCGGCCCTGCCGCGCACCGTCATGATCCCAGCGGAGCCCCATCTGCACCGTCAGCTTTGAGTTCACTTTCCAGTCGTCCATCACATAGGCTGCTTGGTTCCAGCCATAGGGAGTGATATCCCAGTTGCCCCAGTTGAAATAATTCGCCGAACCCATCATCAGTTCCGCCAACTGGTTGCCTGAGGATCCGTCGTTCTGATTCCAGTACTGGTTCGAACCGCCTCCCGGATTTACCCACGCCACGCCGGTCTTGTCGCCGCCCTGCTCCGTGAAACGAGTGAAATACTGTTCGTACCCGAGCTTCAATGCATGTCGGCCCCACAGGCGTGTTACCGAAACTGCACCGTTTGTCGACTGCGTGATGAAACTGTCAAATTCATTCCCGCCCACATGCGTGTAGCAGCCCACGCTTCCGCTGCATGCGTTGATTACCGGCGGAATTTCCTTCGTCGATTTTTCGTTGTTGTTCTGGATAAAAGGGTCAAACGGCCATGTTGATGTATCGATACTCGGGTCAGGCGCGGAACCGTTTCCTGAGACGCCGTTGCTGAAAAGATTGGTTACGCCGACGCCCAGCCGCACACTCAACACCGTCTTTGGATTCAGAGTGGCGGTGTACGTCAGACTGCCACTCCAATCCGTATCCGTGGTTACCGATTCTGCCGCGTGCTTGAACGGGGCTGGAATATTGTTCGTGAGCGCCGATCGGCTAATGCTGCCGAAGAGATGTTGTGCGTTCGTCAGTGCCTCATCTAATCGGATGAAGTACTTGTCCGTTGGCCGCGTCACATTGATCTTGTCGTACCGATTATTGAGGAAGTCTGTGTTCGCCGACGGAGCATGGTTCGGCTCGGGCCACAAGTCGAGATATTTCAGGAACAACGCGCTCTGTCCTGAAACGCCGGTCCCAAAGTTCGCCGGAATCTTGTTGCCAGGAAATTGCGGGCGAACCCAGCACTGCCCTGAACTTGCCAGTTGATCCGCCAGAGGCCCGGTGCACTGCGACGAATTCGAAGTATAGGAGCCATAGAACGGGTCGTAAATGTTCGCGTACACCGGGTTTCCCTTGTCGTAGTTGATCACCGTCTGCGAGAAGTCGCCCTGCCGGTTCAGATCGGTTGGAATCGAGCTAATGACCTCCTGTCCCTGCGAGAAACGCTCGCCCTCCCACGCTGCATAAAAAAACGTGCGGTCTTTTCCGTTGTAAAGATGCGGAATCCGCAGCGGTCCGCCAACTGCGAGTCCGTAGTTCTTTTGATTAAATGCCTGGCGCGGATTTCCCAGCGAGTTCGACGTCCAATCGTTGCTGTTCAAGTTCTCGTTGCGGAAGTAGAAGAAAGCTCGCCCGTGATAATCGTTGGTGCCGCTCTGCGTCTGCATCGTGATGATGCCGCCGGCGTAGCGCCCTTTGTCCGCCGTCAGCACGCCACTCTCCACCCGGAATTCCCCAATCGAATCTGGCGTCGGAATCGCGCGGTTCGTTGCATTGAACTCCGCTTCCTGCACCGGATTTCCATCTACGCTGATGCTCGTGCCGTTCACTTGTCCGCCCGAGACGGAGTAGCTGTTACCGGTGTTTGCGATAAGGTATGCCGCGTTACCCAGAGTGCCAATCTGGTCAACCGGTGGACCGCTGCCCTGGATCGCCGGCGCCGTAGACGTCAAATCGAGAACGTTGCGGTTCAACTGCGGCAACTCCGTAATCATGGCGTTGTCGAGCACCGAGGCAGAGGCCGCATCATCGGACGAAATCAGCGTCTGCGCTGCCGACACCGAAACCGACTCCTCCACCGCTCCCGGTTTCAGCTCAAAGTTCTGCGATAGCCGTGCGCCTGTCATCAGCACCAGTCCACTTTGTTTGATCGCGCCGAATCCTTGCGCCGTCACCGTGACGGTGTAAGGACCCGGAAGCAACTCCTGCAAAACATAGATTCCTGAACCGTTGCTGACCCCCGCGTAAGGCACATTGGTTGCACTATTGACAGCGGTGATCTGAGCTCCCGGAACGACTGCCCCACTCGGGTCGGTGATCAACCCGCTGATTTGCGCGTTTGACGACTGCGCGTTGAGCTGCACGCTTCCCAACAACACAACCGCGAGCGATCCGGCAAGCGCGGCCGCCGTTCTAAGCCTTGACCCGGCTTTTTTCCAGATTGATTCCATGGCTCTTGAGGCCTCCGAAGCAGCCGGCTTTCAGGGAATTCATGCAATGCCGACTCCTACAGCACTCACTCATAGTCCGCACTTGAATCAACAGTCTATGTGCGATCACGATTTTTCTTTCGTTTTGACGGCTTCGGGGATGGTTGATTTATTGAAATTGCGTTTCAGCGGTCTCTCGCGTCAGCTTGCGGCTTCGGTGATCGCGATCCTCTGGTCTGCCCGTACGTTCGGCATGGCCTGTGTTTTGCCCGAAGGCCAGCGGATTTCGATCTTCGCTTCTTTTTCAGCTCCCAGCCCGAAGTGCACGGTCAAATCACTGGTCGAGGCGTACCCAACGCTGCCTGACACCGTTCGCACCTGCATCCTTCCGCCGGCAAAGCAGCGAACCTCTGCGCCGATTGCTGAACGATTGCTCCGGGTCCCCGTCAAACGCAACTGTAGCCAGTGCCGTGACGGGTTATCGCGCGAACTCCGGTTCCACCAAAGCTCGATGGGAGCATTCAGTGAAGTTACCGCGGCATCCAGCCGCCCATCGCGATCAAAATCCGCAAACACCACTCCGCGGTGCTGTGCCGGCCGAGCAAAATCCGAACCAATTCCCTCTGAAACATCCTCAAACCGTCCGCCGCGATTCAGAAAGATGCGGTTCGGCTGCGCATCCTGGGTGTCCAGCCCTCCGCCCGCAACAAAAAGGTCAAGCCATCCATCGTTATCCAGATCCACTAGTCCGCATCCCCAGCCATTCCATTTTCGACTCAGGTTCAGAAGACCCGTCTTCGCACTGCCATCGTCAAACTGGCCCTTACCTTCATTCATGAACACATCGTAGGTCTCGTTTTTCAGTCCGGTCATGACGATGTCCGGTCGGCCGTCCCCATTGATGTCCCCGAAATCTGCGCCCATGCCGGAGATATTCCGGCCATCGCCGTTATAGGCGACACCGGCATCGATCCCAATTTCCTCCAGGCCCTTTCCCCGATTGCGCAGCAGCAGGTTCCGTGCATTGTCGTTCGCAATAAAGATCCCCGGCTGCCCGTCGCCCGCGAAGTCCGCTACGGTCAGCCCCATGCCCTTGCCAAGCAAATCCGGTAATCCCTGCTTGCGGGTAACTTCCGTAAAGGTTCCGTCGCCGTTGTTGCGAAACAGCTGCATCGGCTCCGCGTGATATTCGTCGGGATGGCAATACGCGCGCGCCTGGTCCGCCATGCCCCCGCATATCGGATCAGTCCCCGCCTGCCAATCGCAGTAATTCGAAATGAATAGATCGAGCCTTCCATCGTTGTCGTAATCGATCCAGCACGCGCCTACTGCCCATGCGGGGCGTCCCAGCGATCCCGGACTCTGCAATCCCGCAAGCTTGGTGACATCCGAAAACGTGCCGTCCCCATTGTTCCGGTAAAGAAAATTCTCGTGAACACCCGCGACGAAAAGGTCTTCATGCCCATCGTTGTCGTAGTCGCCCACAGCAACGCCCATGTTGTATCCCTGGCCTTGCAGACCCGCCTTCTCCGTTACATCGCTGAAGGTTCCATCGCGATTGTTGCGATAAAGCCGGTTCCAGAATTCAGGGCCAGACTTCGTCAAACCGGGAAGCGTCGCTCCATTCGAACAGAACAGATCCGGCCACCCATCCCCATCGAAGTCGATCACCGCCAGGCCGCCCGGCAGTGTCTCCACCTGGTATTTGCGGCCACGCGCGTCATTGCGCAGCACAAAATTTAGCCCCGCAGCAGCCGCCCCGTTCACCAACTTCACCAAGCCAACCGGCCCGTTTGCCGTTTCACCCGCCCGAGCAGATCCAGGCAGCATCCCGCCCGCTGCAATCGCGGAGAGCGCTCGTAAAACCTCACGTCTACTGCTCCGCATCCGGCTTCTTTCTTGATCCCCTTTGATTTCCGGATTCACTTCGGTTCCTGGATCCACTCCGGTTTCTGCTCTGGAAAGCATTGGACAGCCGCTTCGCTTCCTCCGCGGCCTTGGCCGCTTCCGCGTTCCTGCCGAGCTCCCTCAACAGTCTTGCCTCAAGCGAGTGCAGCGCCCCTTTCTCATCGGGATATCCCACCGCCAGCGCATCCTGCAGATTTGTGAGCGCCTCGGCAGGCTTGCCGGTCTGCGCCAGTGCCTTACCCAGTTCCACTTCGACTTTGCGATCCTTGGGCGATTCGGCTTTCATCTTTTCCAGCCACGGCAGCGCCTCTTCGTAATCGCGATTGTTCATGGCCAGCGTCGCCAGCGTCCCCATCGCGGCTCGGCGATGCGGATCGATCCCTAGCGCTGCCATTGCAGATTGCCGTGCCTCCTCCGGATCGCCCGCCGACATCTGCGCTTCCGCCATTCGTTCGTACAACGCCGGATCCTGGCCTCGCACCGCAATCGCCTGTTTATATTCCGACTGCGCTCCTGACGCATCATTGCTGAGCCGCAACAGTACATCCCCGCGCAATTGGTGCAGCGCCGCCTGGTCCTGCGTATGTCCATTCAACTGCGCCGCCGCGCCATCCGCCTCGACCGCGTAGCACAACGAAAGATCGTGGCGCGTGTTCGTAGCGGCGTCCGAGTTTGCATTCCGCGCTTCCAGTCTCTTCTCGAGAACGGGAATTGGGGCAGAGCACCGCAGCGATGCGACCGGTTGTTTCGCCTCATCCTGCAACATACGCATGGCGGCAACCCCCTCTTCCGAACTGCGTAGCTGCTCGCCAATCTGCCGGAATCGCTCCAGTGCAAATCCTGCCCACGCAAGTACGGACTCTTCTGAACTCTTGCCCCGCTTCACGCCTTCCATATAGGCCGCGGCGGCATGCGCGAAATGTCCAAGTCGCGCCTGTGCTTCGCCCAGGTACTCTTCAGGAGTGTCTTCGTCAGGATTAGCGCGAGCGGCGATTTGCAGAAACCCGATCGCCTCCGCCGTCTTATCCGTCCGCAGCAGATCAATGCCTAGCAGAAGGTTTGCAAAGTAGTCGTCAGGCTCCATGCGCCGCGCCTTTTCGAGCATCGGGATGGCCTCCACAAACTTTGCTTGCTGATGCAATGCAAAACCCTGTTGCAGCAGCTCACGGAACTCGTTTTTCGGCGGCTGCTGCGCTCCCCCGCTCAACGCGAGGAGCACGCAATTAGTCGCAATTGCCAGTTCGCAGAATCCGCTCGACAGAAGCATGCTTCAGCAACAATAGACTTTATCCATCCAGACCGGCAAACGGTCATTCACCTAGCCTCTAGACCTACGAATCCTCGGGGCTGCAACAGGAAGATACCCGTCTCCTTCCGAACACCAAGATGGCAGAGTCAATTGGCTTTTAGCTCAGATGAAAATATCTTGTTCATGCGTAGCATTCCGCAAAGGAAACGGATCTGCGTGCCACTTTCCGAAACCGGAAGACTAGCCGACGTCTAGATACAAATCCCGTCGAGAAGTGACTCGGCGATGACTCTTCCGTCGACTTGAATTTCAGTCTTCACTGGAGGGATGTTCATTTGCGAACAGGGGTGCGCGGCCACGTACATTACCGTCGCAGCAGTGGGAAAGTTGGAAACGCCATCGGCGTTTTCGGAGTGGGCGGAGCCCACGCCTTTTCCATAGCTTGCTTGGCGCGGAAACTCTGCCGGCGTCCGATAGTTCAAGCTGCTGTGTGGTCGTTATTCGTTGTAATCATGGCGCCAGGTCGCGATCTTCCTTCTGGCGTCAAACAGGTTTTGAAACAACTGATCCTCAGGCACTCTTCGCGCAGCCGCCCGTGAAAGCTTTCAACATGCGCGTTCTGTGTGGGCGTACCGGGCTGGATGTGGACCAGCTCAATCTTCTTCTCAATACACCAGGCAAGGAAATGACGGCTGGTCAGTTCGGGGCCGTTGTCGCAGCGAATCGACCTCGGTTCTCCGCGGTGTTGGATGATCTCATCTAGCACGCGTGTTACCCGCCGACTGGCGAAGCTGGTATCAACTTCCAGCGCCAGGCACTCGCGCGTAAAGGCATCGACCACGCTCAACACACGGATCGCGCGTCCCGCCGCGATCGCATCGTGCACAAAATTCAGCGCCCACTCCTGGTTTGCGGCCGTGTAGTGGCGCAGGGGGACGCTCTGTCGGACGCAGTGTTTGCGCTTCTTCTTCCGCAGAGCCAGGCCCACCACACGCGCCCGCAGGTCTTCATCTGAGCTTCGTGCCTGATAACGGACGCTCGAAACTGCAACCATGAGAAGGCTGCACGCTCGACGCTGACTGAAGGCATGCTGTTGCGCTGCCCCTGGAAGAGTTCGAGTTGTGGCGGGCAGGCAGCTCAAGACACGCTGCCTGAACCGACAATGAGACGAGCGGTGCGCAATTGGTTCCTGCCCGACGGGAATTCA
>Ga0157376_10000316_pt1 | contig 32419 bp, 60 predicted proteins | sample M45metaG_FD_121801 | JGI IMG/M metagenome (GOLD analysis project Ga0157376, IMG submission 121801) | Miscanthus rhizosphere microbial communities from Kellogg Biological Station, Michigan, USA - M4-5 metaG | ecosystem: Host-associated > Plants > Roots > Rhizosphere > Soil | place: USA: Michigan...
TCGGCATGTTCGCGCCTGGTGACTACACGGTGACCGTGCAAGCGCAGTACGAGGATTTCTTCGCCAAAGAGATAACGCAGACCTTAGGCGTTCTCCTACTGGCTGTTAGAGGCCCGATGCAAGTTCCGGCTCTCAGCACATGGGGTGCCTTGGCACTCGCACTTTGCCTCTTCGGCGTATTTGTGTGGCGCGCCTAACTATTCGTTCAAGCGGACCGCTGTGACGGGCGCCGCTGCTATCATGCGGTACGCGGCAGCGGCCGCTTAACTCAAGCGTTAGCGCTTAGCTTGCGGTGCCAGCCAGGCCATTGAAGAATACCGTGATGTCAGTCCATCAACTCCGCGCGTGGGCATTCCTCATTTTGCTGCTGAGCTGCTCAACAACTGTCGCCGCGCAGAACGCCAACGTCATCGACAATCTTGCATATACCCATCCCCAGCGTCTCGTGGAAGTCGAAGCCGGGCGTCGGCTGAACTTATATTGCATCGGCGCGGGCAGTCCCACAGTCGTGTTCGATTCGGGAGTGACCGACGAGACCGACGTGTGGGCGCTGGTGCAACCAGTCATCGCCGCGCACGCGCAGGCATGTTCCTACGATCGCGCTGGATCGGGCTACAGCGATCCGGGCCGGCGCACAGGAACGAGCGCGAACATTGTCGACGACCTACGTCGTCTGTTGACCGCGGCCGAGATCAAGCCGCCCTATGTCTTGGTCGGCCATTCCTATGGCGGCATGAACGTCAGGTTGTATGCGGACCTTCATCCTGACGAGGTAGCCGGCATGGTGCTAATCGATCCGTCAGAGGAGGACTGGGTCGAAAGTGTGTGGAAACTGGATCTGAAGCAACGCACCTATGCTCAATACCACGCCGAACTCGAAAATTTCTGGCAGGGGCTGCGCGAATGCGCTGCAGCGGCCAAGACCGGCTTCGTAGAGGGAACAGAACTCTATAAGCGCTGCGTTCCGGATTTCGACCCACGCTTCAGCTCCGCCATCAATGCGGCCTACCTGAAAATCCATCTCTCGCCAGCCTACCAAGAGGCAACGCTAACCGAGAACGAAAGCGTCCACGAGGCGAGTTCCGACCAGCTGCGCGCGGCATGGCGATGGTACAGAGCGATGCCACTGATCGTGATGGCGTCATCGCCGCGCACGAAACTGCGGCCTGGTGAAACGCAGGAGCACATGGACGCGGTGAACCGCGTGCACTTGTTCCTTTTCGACCGGATGGCGCTGCAGTCGAGCCGCGGCGCCCTGAGGATGGTCTCGGATTCTCAACACAATATCCAGATGACCCAGCCGGAGGCAGTCAACGCGGCAATCCTGGATGTCCTGCAGGAGGTACGGGCACGCTAACTATTCGTTCAAGCGGACCGCAGTGACGGGTTGCGCTACTATCATGCGGTACGCGGCAGCGGCCGCTTAACTCAAGCGTTAGGCGCTATTAGGCGATGGGTTCAACTTCAGCCGTTTGCCTCAAGTGTGGGCACTTCAAACCCCAGGCCTTGCGCGCATGTCCACGCTGCGGTTTTGCTCCGCACTCTGCCGAAGACATGGCAGGCTCCCTGATCTTGTCGCCCTATTTCGACAGCGGCGAAAGCGTCATAGGCTCGTCTGCCCAGGAGCTTGTTGCTGCGGCCAACCGAATCCAAGCTGGCACACCCTACTGCTTCGACCCGAAGGATCTGGCTCGAGTCGTAGCATTACACCAAGCCGCCAAGTCAATTTCACTTTCCCGTCTGCTCATCGATGGCTTGCGCTGGCTTTTACCGCCTGCAGCTCTTCTCCTCTTTTTCGCTTGGGTCATATGGCACAAGTAGCGCCTAACTATTCGTTCAAGCGGACCGCTGTCACGGGTTGCGCCACTATCATGCGGTGCGCGGCAGCGGCCGCTTAACTCAAGCGTTAGGCGGCAATTTGGCGTTGACAGTCTATATATGTACTAGTTACAATATGGCATGTGGCGCATCGAAGAGCACCGGGAAGTTGATAATGAGCTTTCTTCCCGCCGCGTTCCGATTGAAATCCTAAAACGCTACGAAAAATGGAAAGACATTGCGGGGCTTTCTGGTCCACAAGGTCTTCGTGCAATCAAGGGCTTTCGCGACGAAGCACTGTCGGGTGAGTGGAAAGGCTTCCGCTCTTCGCGGCTTAACGAGCAATGGCGAGTCATATACCAAGTCGTCGCGGAGGTCCTGCTTGTCCGCGTAGTGCGAGTCACTCCGCATGACTATCGGAGGTCCTGAATATGCGTAACTTCATCCCAGCTAAAAAGCGCGTCGAAGTATCGCCCGGAGAGTCGGTGCGCATCATTCGCGAACTGCAAGGCCTTACCCAAACCCAGCTCGCGGAGCTATGCGGCATTCCGCAGACCACGATTTCTGGCATTGAGACGGGGCGTGTCAATCTTGGCGTCGAGCGCGCCAAAGCCTTGGCCAGTGCTCTTCATTGCCATCCCGCAGTCCTTGTGTTTCCTGGCTGGCAAGTTGCCGCCTAACTATTCGTTCAAGCGGACCGCTGCGACGGGTTGCGGTACTATCATGCGGCGGTCAGCAGCGGCCGCTTAACTCAAGCGTTAGCCGGCATGTCACGCTCATGGATGCTCGTGGTTTTAGTGAGCTGCGCAAGTTGCGTGGGTAGTGGCGCGCGTCCAAGCGCCGAAAAACCGGTGCCTCCGGTCTCCACCACCGAGACTGAGTGCCTTTCTCTCGGCGGCACGTGGGGACTGCATGGAGCCACAGAAGTTGCTGGTCCTTTCTGTGCGTCCCCGACAACTGACGGCGGCAAAGGCTGCTCTGATAGTCTTGAGTGTCAAGGCCGTTGCTTGGCGGACAGCAGTTCTAGTCCCGGCGCGCAAGCTCGCGGCAAATGTGCCGCCTCCTACTATCCAGGCGCTTGCTTTGCTGCCGTTGAGGGCAGCCGCGTCCAATCTCGCATTTGCAACTAGTGCCGGCTAACTATTCGTTCAAGCGGACTGCCGATGTCGGTTTGCGCTAAGATCGAACGTCGGCGGCGGCAGCCGCTTAACTCAAGCGTTAGGCGGCACACAACTATTCTTGTCCATCCATGCGCCTGCCTTCAATTGAAATCTTGGGACTCCTCGTAGGCATCGGTCTCGGAATCGTTCACATCGTATTGGCTTCACACTCGGCCAGTCTTCAACGAGGCTATCGTTGGTCTGCGGGACCGCGCGATGCGTCCCTGCCGCCTCTGCAGGGTGTCGCGGGACGCTTGGCTCGCGCTTGCTCCAACTATCTCGAAACCTTTCCCTTCTTCGCAGCGTTGGTACTTGCCGTTGTGGTCACCAACTCGCACTCCATGTGGTCCACTTGGGGCGTATACCTATATTTGGCCGGCCGCCTGGTCTACCTGCCTTTGTACGCATTCGGCGTCTTACTTGCGCGCTCACTGGTCTGGAACGTAGCAATCATAGGTATCGTCTTGCTGTGTCTGGCGCTCGTCATGGGGTCTGCTACTGGTGCCGCCTAACAATTCGTTCAAGCGGACCGCTGTGACGGGCTGCGCTACTATCACGCGGTACGCGGCAGCTGCCGGTTAACTCAAGCGTTAGCGCTCAGTATGTCTCTATCAGCAACCTTGTTAGCCCTGTTGGTAATGCTTGTGCTGCTACTCGCGCTCTTGCTGCCTGCACATGTGGCGGCATTCGTTGCCTGGCGGCGTGGTAGCGCCTTTCCGCGCAAGTGGCTCTTTGTTCTTGTTTGCACTCTGCTGAGCTACGGCGTTGCCTCGCTGGCCATGGTTGCGTTCACGCCGTTTCAGTTCGTGGCGCTTCAATTGGCCCCGCAGTGGGGTGCGGAAGGTTTACGCTTCCATCAAAATTGCTCGGCCCCATAGCAACCGCGGGAGATCTCGTGGCCTTGGTGTTTGGCGTTCTAGCAGCATTCTTCACGCCGCTTCGATTGTGCGCTCTGTGGCCGGGCATCGTTGCCGGTGCGCGCTAACTATTCGTTCAAGCGGACCGCTGTGACGGGCGCCGCTGCTATCATGCGGTACGCGGCAGCGGCCGCTTAACTCAAGCGTTAGGCGTCATGAGAATTCTTTTGGCAGGACTTTGGATTCTCGCCTCGGTCGTAACGGCTTGTGCTGCGCCACCGGTGCTAAAACCGAGTATTCCGCAAAGCGAGCAAGAATGTGTATCGCGTGGCGGCAACTGGACTGAAAACCCTATCTCACTGCATCACTTTTGTATTGTCGCAACCACGGATGCCGGCAATAGGTGTTTCAACTCAAGCGAGTGCCAAGGAGATTGTCGCGCAGTCGCGAGCCAAGACCCAAAACAAATGCACGGTGAGTGCTCATCGCAGTTGGTGACAGAAGGCGGTTGCCCAAGGTTCTTCGAGCAAGGTAAGGTAAAAACCGAGCCCTGCACATGACGCCTAACTATTCGTCCAAGCGGACTGCCGATGTCGGTCTGCGCTAAGATCTTAGCGTCAGCGGCGGCAGCCGCTCAATTCAAGCGTTGGGCGCAAATGCAGCACTCCGCAGGTACAAGCAGCAGGTCCCTCGCCTACGTGGGCGTTGCCTCCATCCTTGCTGCTATCTTCGGGGCAGTCTTAGGGGCGGCAATGTCATGGGCCGTGCCTGGCAGCAAGCTCACTTTGGTTGGCCTGTTGGCCGCACCCCTTTGGCTACTCGTGGAATTCCTTTTCGAGTTCATTGGCGTGTTAGGTGAGCACCACAAGTCAGCGCGCGTGCCCGTTGCAATCGCTGCGTCAGTTGGGTTCTATGTTGCGCTCTATGCGCTGCAGTCATCTGCGCCCTAACTATCCGTTCAAGCGGACCGCTGTGACGGGCCGCGGTACTATCATGCGGTACGCAGCAGCGACCGCTTAACTCAAGCGTTAGGGCGCTATGGAAGATCTCCGGATCACTACAGAGGCAGCTGAGCTGGATGTCCTACTCATCCACTGCTTTCTCTCTGAGCATACTTATTGGGCCAAGGGCATTCCGATCGCTCTGGTTCAACAGTCCATTGACAACTCGCTCTGTTTTGGCGGCTTCCTCGGCAAGGCCCAGGTCGCGTTCGCCCGAGTTGTCTCCGACTACGCGACCTTCGCCAACCTTGTCGATGTTTTCGTTCTGCCTGAGCATCGGGGCAAAGGGTACGGCAAGGACCTTATGGACGCTGTCTTTGCTCATCCACAACTTCAAGGGCTGCGGCGGTTTACTCTAGCAACGGGGGACGCGCATGGTTTGTATGCTCAGTACGGATTTACGGCGCCGCTATACCCTCAGTCGCTCATGGCGCGTTACTTCCCGAATATCTATACAGTCGCGTCCTAACTATTCGTTCAAGCGGACCGCTGCGACGGGCCGCGCTACCATCATGCGGCGGTCAACAGCGGCCGCTTAACTCAAGCGTAGGGCCCATGATGAAACTCACGCCCGTCATAGCCTTCTCCTGCCTAATGGCGCTGTCGGCATTCGACAGTGCGCACGCTGCTTGTGCAATTGACGATCCTGCGGTTTTCGCTAAGTCGTTCTACTCCAAGCATGCTGAGTTCTCCTCAGAGAATCCCGCGAAAATCAGAACTATCATCACTTCACGTTTCTTCGCCGCCTTGAACCGAGAGTACAAATGTGCTCAGGGTGAAATCTGCGCACTCGAATCAGACCCGTGGACCGACGCTCAAGACGGTGACATCGGCAAGCCAGTCGAGTTCACGACGGCCAGCAACTCTGGGGTGGCGGCTACAGTATCGATGACTTATCCCTTCATCCTCGGTAAGACGCATCGCGAACAGAAACGCGTAACATTGCTTCTTGAGCGCAAGTCTCCCTCCGACTGTTGGCTGCTCAACGACTTGGTAGGTCCTCGTGGTGAATCGCTCCTCCGGACTATCGAGAAGTGGCACAAAGAGTTCGGCAGTGGGCCCTAACTATTCGTTCAAGCGGACCGCTGTGACGGGCCGCGGTAACATCATGCTGTACGCGGCAGCAGCCGCTTAACTCAAGCGTTAGGCGACACGGCATGCATTACCTACTAATAGTCGTCGGAACTGTTGTCGGTTTGTTTGGTCTGGTTGCGCTGGCGCTGCGCATTCATCTGTTCACTCACTCAGTACTCGTAGACGGCAGAGTTGTCGATCTTCTCGAGGAATCTCTGCCTGGAGCGAAGCCGCTCAGCACTGTCAAGGTGGAGTACCGCCTTGTAGTTGCGTTCAAAACCGCAGATGGCGCGGAGCACCGGGTCAAGAGCACATCGACTTTTCTTCTGAAGCCTACACTCGGTGAATGTTGCCCCGTGCGTTATGCGCCTAATTATCCTGAATACGCCTGCATCGCGACCTTCAGGAATTTCTGGCTCATTCCGGCTAGTGTTGTCGTGGTCGGCGTTGCCATATGCACCTTAGGCCTCTTTGGAACGAACACCGGCTCGCACTGACCCAGCAATGCCGCCTAACACCTTGTTCAATCGGGCCGCTGCGATGGGTAGACGGGACTATCATGCGGCCGTCAGCAGCGGCCGCTTAACTCAAGCGTTAGGCGGATGACTAAGGCTTCTCGAACCGTGGTGTTTGATTTCGACCTGACCCTGACGCGGTGGGACACGGCGGATCGATTTTTCAGGTGGCTGCTAAAGCGAGAGCCATGGCGTTTAGGGTTGGTGCTGGTCGCGGTTCCGGTTCTCGGCCCTTTCTTCCTGTTCAAGGCTACTCGGAAGTGGCCCATCCGCTTTGCGGTGTGGGTGGCTACACTTGGCAAGTCGGCCCAAGCGCTCGCCTTCCTCGCCCAAGAGCATGTTGAGGCTATCTTCGCTGGCGCCGAGCCAGTCTTTCTCCAGGCTGGTCTCAAACAATTGCAATCCCATTTGGAGCTGGGGCATCGCGTTGTCATCGCCACTGGTTGTCTTGAGCCGCTTGCTCAAAGGCTCTTGCACCAAGCTGGTTACGGTCACGTCCCTCTTGTCGCATCTACCTTGAGGCCTTTTCTCGGCGGCCAGGCTCGTCACCATCATTGCTTTGGGTCCAACAAGATAGACATGCTCACCAAGCGGGGCTTTGCTCCTCCGTGGGCTATTGCCTACACAGACCACCGCTCAGATCTCCCGGTGCTGCGGCACAGTGCGCAGTGGTTTCTCATCAGCCCTAAGCCAGGCTGCGTCATCCATATCGAGCGTGTACTGGCCACTAAGGCCAATGTTCTTGCATGGCGGTAGTTGGCATATCAGCCTAACAATTCGTTCAAGCGGACCGCTGCGACGGGTTACGGTAACATCATTCCGCGGTCAGCAGCGGCCGCTTAACTCAAGCATTCGGCCGCTGGGAAACATCTTCAGGAGGCAATTGAATGCTTACAGGCCGATGCTTGTGTAGTGCAGTTCAATACCAATCTGCAGGTCCCATGCTTTTCTCTGTCGTCTGCCATTGCCGTGACTGTCAGCGCGCATCGGGAAGTGGGGGCGTTCCTGTGCTGGGCGTTCCAAAAAATTCGTTTACCTTCTCCGGGCCGGTCAAGCAATCACGCACAACAGGCGGCAGCGGCCGTCCGGCAATCCGCAACTTTTGTTCCGAGTGCGGCAGTCTGTTGTTTGGCACCCCTGAGTCAGAACCTGAGCTGGTGACGATCTACGTGGGCGGCCTGGACGACCCGACGGCCTTCTGCCCGCGCGAAGCTCTGTTCGTTGGGCAGCGTCCAGCGTGGGCCAAACTGGCACTGCAGCTCGCGGAACATGTAGCGCTTCCGGCCCAATGAGAGGTAGCGCAGCGCGGCCTAACAATTCATTCAAGCCGAAGCCGCTGCGCGGCTCGGCTTAATTCAGGCGTTAGCCATTTGTGACGGATCACTCGCACGTCGTAATGCGTGACCGTTCTGGTCGAGGGTTGTCTCACGATCAGCCTCGTCACGTATTGTCCCTAAGGGTTTGGTACTCGCGCGTCACGGACTGGACGGCTCTTGCGGCTTTTGCAAACCTCCAAATGCTTGAGGTCGCCGGGTACGACCATGACAACCTGGAGCCCGTCGGCTGTCTGCGTCACCTCAAGCACCTGAGGCTGGTTCACTTCCCCAGAGTCTCAAGTATTGCGCCCCTCGCCAATCTCAGCGCCCTCGAAGCCCTCGCTCTTGAATCTCTTCCCAGCTATGACGCGTCTGGCAAGCACCTCAGCGTCGAGAGCTTTTCACCTCTCTCAGCACTTCCCGATCTGCGCCAGTTGCGCATTTTTGGCGTGCGCGCTTCCGATCGGTCGTTGCACGCTTTGTCACAGATCGTCTCGCTCTCAACTGTACATATCGGCCTCGGCTTTGCGGCCTCGGAGTACGCTGCGCTGCGTTCTGCACTTCCTGCGGCCGAGTGTCATTTCCCTGAGGGCAGTCGTGGCTGACTATTCGTTCAAGCGGACCGCTGCGACGGTCTGCGGTAACATCATGCCGCGGTCAGCAGCGGCCGCTTAACTCAAGCGTTAACACTCACAACAAGTTCATGCTTATCCGGGAGGGCATCGAAAATGCGTCGTCTGAAATCAATTTGTTTCCTTTCTATCGGCGCAGTGCTGCTTGTTGGATGTGCGCAATCTAGGATTGACACGCAGGCCGAAGCCGAGAAGCTCGGCCGGCTCAGCCGCGAGTGGTCGCAGGCTGCCTCCTCCCGTGATGTGGAAAAGATCCTGTCGTATTGGTCCGACGACGCCGTCGTGGTTTCGTCGGGAGAGGCGATGCGCAAGGGAAAGAAGTCGATCCGCCAAATGGTGGAGGGAAGCATGAAGAATCCAGGGTTCCATATCAGCTGGGAACCCATTCACGTGGAAGTTTCCGCTGCCGGCGACATGGGCTACGCACTCGAGGAAACAAAAATCTCCACGACCGACTTGACCGGCAAGAGCGTGGACATGATGTTCAATGGGGTGACCATCTGGAAAAGGCAGGCGGATGGAAACTGGAGAAATGTCGTCGACGTCTTGAGTCCGAAAGAGAAGCAACACTAAGCCGGATCTAAGTGAGTGCTAACTATTTCACTCAAGCGGACGCCGCTGTCGCGGCGCCGCTTAGCTCAAGCGTTAGGTTGCTATGGATCGCACTTCAGTTCTCAATGCCCTGATCAATTTCGAGTCGCCGGTTCCAGTTGTTCTTGAGCAACTCCGGAGCTACCCATTTGATTCCGAAGTGGTGTTGGTAGAGCTACGTAACACGCACATTGCGACAACGCTTGAGCGCTTCGTCGTTGGTGAGCTGAGTGCTTCCCAAATTGAGTTATGGGCAAACGCTATCGAAGGCAGAGACGATATTGACCTTGCGCAAAACTCGCGCGCCCGAGATGCCATTCATGAGCTTGCAAACCCCCTTCTTACGCAACCGCTTACGAAACTCCGCGCTCAATGGTGGATATCTCGCTTACTCGCCAGCGCAACCTAACTATTCGTTCAAGCGGACCGCTGCGACGGGCCGCGGTACTATCATGCGGTACGCGGCAGCCGCCGCTTAACTCAAGCGTTAGGCGGCCCAGAGAGGTTCCAATGCTCGTCAAGCACAACGTAACCCTCGAACTCGCGACCGAACGCGACGCCACGCTTCTGGCCAATCTGCTCGAACTGTACGTCCACGATCTGAGCGAAGTATTCCCCATCGAGCTCGGAGTCGACGGTCGCTTTGGCTACAGTCGCCTTCCCCTCTATTGGTCCGAGCCCGACACACACTTCGGGTTCTTGTTTCGGCTCAACTCTCGAATTGCGGGCTTCGCCCTCGTGGCGCGGGGCACCCCCGCCACGTCTGACCCACAGGATCTCGACCTGGCGGAATTCTTCGTTCTTCGCTCCTGTCGCCGTTCCGGCATCGGCCGGATCGCCGCGTCCTTGCTCTTTGACCACCTTCCAGGGCATTGGGTCGTGCGGGTTTCAGAAGCCAACAGCGCTGCGGTTCCGTTCTGGGAGAGTACGATTTCACGCTATACCCGCGGCGCCGCTTCAAAGACGATGCGTCCAGGAAAACATCACCTGTTTCATGTGCACTCATTCAGTAGCGCTGATCAAGGCGCGGACGGCTGAAACTGCCAACTACATCGTGGTAACTGTAAAGCCGAAACGGGCAACGTGTTGCAACTGCCGCCTAGCTATTCGTTCAAGCGGACCGCGGCGACGGTCTGCGCTAAGATCGTAGCGTCTGCGGCAGCGGCCGCTTACCTCAAGAGTTAGGCGGCGGAAAGGAGTTCTCATGTCTCCAACCATCGGACACGGCAAGATTTGCTACCTAGAAATTCCTGCCGTCGACGTAGAGCAGTCTGCTGCCTTCTACCACGCTGTAGTCGCTTGGCAAATTCGACGGCGCGGCGATGGTGCGGTTGCATTCGATGATGGCGTTGGTGAGGTCAGTGGTACCTGGGTCACTGGACGTCCGCCGCTGGCGAGTCCAGGTGTGTTGATCTACATCATGGTCGATAGTGTGACGGCAACTCTCGACGCGGTGGTCGCTCACGGCGGCGAGATCGTGCAAGCTATCGGAGCACACCCATCTGAGATTATTGCGCAGTTTCGCGATCCAGCTGGCAATGTCTTTGGCGTCTATCAAGAACCCGTGCCCGCCGCCTAACTATTCGGTCAAGTGGACCGCTGCGACGCGCCGCGCTAATCTGACACGCACTGTGCAGCGGCCGCTTACCTCAAGCGTTAGGCCTATATCCACATGCCCCAGTCATCCGACTCTCAGAATTGGGCTCGTGAGGAGTTATTGAGCCTCCTCTCCCTCGCAGGAACGCTTGCCGGCCTTTGCATTACTATTGTTGCGCTTTTGTACGGCGCCAACAAAGGTCCCACCACGGTCGTCGACGACCTGCTGGCAATTTGTGCAGCTGCGTTTGTAGGTTGCATCTATCTCATCTTCTGGGGTCTAAAGACAGCTAACCCGAAGAGAGCTTCACTTCTGATCAAGTACGCAGACGTCGTGTTTCTGTCCGCGCTTACAGGAATGACAATTGCTGGCTTCATCATGGTTTATGCAATTTGGTAGCCGGTAAATTTGTCTCGGCAGCAAGGCCTGACTATTCGTTCAAGCGGCCGCTGTGACCGGCGCCGCTGCTATCATGCGGTACGCGGCAGCGGGCCGCTTAACTCAAGCGTCAGGCAGCATGAGTACCCATCTCGCGAGTTCAATCAAGGCTCCAACGCTTGAGCATGAAATGAGGCCGAGCGCGCTGGATGAGTACCTTGCTGCGGCTCGCTCCAGGTTGGTGCGGCTGGAGCCCGCAAGTGCCTATGCGGCCACCCAGCGCGGCGCGCTTCTCGTCGACATCCGAACCGAGTTTCAGCGGCGGCGCGATGGGCAGGCCCGCGGCGCCATCATTGTCGAGCGCAATCACCTCGAGTGGCGACTTCATCCAGACAGTGCCGCCCGGATTCCGGAAGCGACCAGCGCCGACGTTGAGTGGATCTTGCTGTGTGACGAAGGCTATGCCTCCTCGCTCGCCGCTGCCGTCTTGCAAACGCTCGGGTTACGTCGCGCCACAGATGTCGTCGGCGGGTTCCGAGCATGGCAGGCGGCAGGCATGCCTCTAGGCCCGCCCGGCGAGGTGAGTGCACCGCGGCTAGCCCCGGAACCAGGTTCGCTGGGCAAGTAGTGCGTCGCCTTCTTGCCTGACTATTCGGTCAAGTGGACCGCTGCGATGTCGCGCGGTAACCTGACACGCACTGTGGCGGCGGCCACTTACCTCGAGTGTTAGGGCGCATATGAAGGCCTCAGTGAGGCTCTTTCTGCTGGCCCCACTGCTGACATCAGCCGGTGCAGTGGGGGAGCCAGGCGCAATCAGCGCTTCATGCCGCTCGGCGATTGATTCCGAAGTAAGGAACTGGAAAGTTCCAACAATTTCGAAAGACGTTGCAACTTGGGCGCAACAAGAGCATTTCAACCCCGTCGTCGCGTTCGGCGATTTTGATGGCAACGGCGAAGCAGATGAAGCCGTTCTCGTAGAAACGAGCAGCAGCACAATGATTGCCGTATGCTTTTCAAAGCGACATAAGCTGACGCTCAGGTTGATTGAGCAGCCCTATTGCAGCGACTATGTGGCCATGAGCCCTGCGCGAAGTGAACACTACAACTACGACACCGACGCAACGGAAACAATTCAACGTGACGGTATAAGCGTGGGGTGTTTCGAAAAGGCGGGAGCAACGTACGTGTATGAGCATGGTGCGTTTCGCAAGATCGTAGACTCAGACTGATGCGCGCTAACTATTCGTTCAAGCGATCCGCTGCGACGGGCTGCGCTACTATCATGCGGCGATCAGCAGCGGCCGCTTAACTCAAGCGTTGGGCACTGCGATCATGACCAAGCTACGCCATCGATTTGATAGGCCGCGCTCCGTGTTCGGGGTCATTCTAATTGTCCTCTGCGGCTTCCCCATATTGTTGGTTGCGTTCGTTGCGGACTCGCTCGATGTGCCTTATGCACATCAGGTCTTCGTCGCCCTGTTCTCTATTTTATGGCTTACCGGTGTTCTCAGTTGGCTCTGGCACATTAGCGGGTTGTTGGAAGGTAAGTAATCCCAGTCTCATGTCGCTCTTTGGCACGCAGCGCCTATCTATTCGTTCAAACGGAGCGCTGCGAGAGGTTGCGGTAACATCATGCGGCGGTCAGCAGTGGCCGCTTAACTCAAGCGTTAGGCCTCATCAATGCCCCATGGACTCACTTGAGCTAAAGGTTCTTCCGGACTTCGTAGTGGCGATACTCGCTGCGGCTATGTGGGGAGTCTCGTTGTTCACGCCTCATATCCAACTGCAACCCGTTGCTCGAATGCTCGCAGCGGCAACGATAGCGCTGGTCGGTGCTGCCTTCACCATTGCCGGCATCGTTTCGTTTCGGCGGGCGAAGACCACTGTCAGTCCACTGAAGCCAGAGTCGGCTTCATCCCTGGTTTCCTCGGGCGTCTACACGATCACCCGCAATCCCATGTACGTTGGGCTCCTGTCCCTACTCGTCGCTTGGGCGGTCTTTCTCTCCTCGCCATTGGCACTAGTGGGCCCGCTGGCCTTCTTTCTGTACATCGGCCGGTTCCAAATCGCGCCCGAAGAACGCGCGCTCTCCAATCTGTTCGGCAGCGAGTATGCCAACTACCGAGCAAGGGTTCGTCGGTGGTTGTGAGGCCTGCCTATTCGCTCAAGCGGACCGCAGCGACCAGCCGCGGACTATCTTGCGGTATGCGGCAGCAGCCGCCTAACTCAAGCGTCAGGCCGCGCCTGTGGCCGCTCACAGTAAGGCGGTGTCGTCGATGAGCTTTTCTTTCTACCTTTACCGTGCTGCTGAAGGGCTCCCGCCGATAAACAAATGGACCGAGATGCATGCCGAATCGCTTGGAGGTCAAGAAGAAGTAGCGCAGGCGCTCAGCTCACTTTTTGAAGACGTGCAGTGGAGTAAGTCGCAAGAAGCGTGGAACGGCATGGGCCCTTCGCCAATCCCTTCCTACATAGACATATGGCTGCATTCTCTAGCGGATTGCAAGGTTCACTTTATCGTCATGAATAAAGCGGCTCCTTCCGCCATGAGGAGAGTGTGCGAGGCTTTCGGCCTCAACTATGTTGCTGCACCAGAGGCCGGAGATTTAGTTGACATCTACGCCTACGGCGACAACGATCGTTTCTACGCAAAAAGGGCCAGCGTTGCGTAGCACGGCAGCGCGCCCCAGCTATTCGTTCAAGCGGACCGCCGTGGAGGTCTGCGTTACCATCATGCGGCGGTCAGCAGCGACCACGTACCTCAGCGTTAGGCATATTCATGAGGGGTAGTGTCTATGTCTCATCAACTACTCGGCGTCATCGCAGGCTTGATCTTCGGCGTACTCACTGTCGGCCTCATGGCGCGAATGGCATTCCCAGACAAGAAGGCTGCGCTTAGCGCGGCTTTCGTCGAGCGCTTCGCCATCGGCGTCGTCATCGGTTGTGTACAACTAGCGTGGCCTGGCTGGCTCGTTGGTCTTCTATTCGGCCTACTGCTCAGCATCCCAAGCGCCATTATCACCAAGACCTTCGCTCCCATCCTTGTCATGGGCTCGCTCGGTGGCTTTGCTATCGGTGGCCTCATTCACGGTTGGGCGTGAAATGCCTAACGATTCGTTCAAGCAGACCGCTGTGAAGGTCTGCGCTACTATCATGCATGCGGCGGTCAGCAGCGGCCGCTTGACTCAAGCGTCAGGCATCATGGAGACGTACCAATGACGGACAGTGAAGACGGTTACAAATGGTGGCTGCGCTACATTATCGTCCCACTAGTAGGTGGCGGCGGTCTCGTGGCTTTGCTCGTCGCGGTGATAGACAAACCATCACCTCCATCTATCGTCACTCCGGTTACCACGCCCACCTCAAGCTCACAGACGAATGCTGTGGCACCAGTGCCTTCATCGAAGGCGGTAGGTCCCATGGGGCCACTTGAGCTTGGCGTGTCATACAACCAAAGGCGACCTATATGATCGCCAAGCATCCTCCCCCGAAGAGTGCGCAACTCTTTGCAGCAACGACGACCGCTGCAGGGCCATGACATTTATCATTAGCCAGCAACGGTGTTGGATCAAAGACAAGGTCAATCCAAGCTCATCATCCTCAGACATGGTCTCTGCACGTAAACACGTCGTTGGAGCCTAACAATTCGTTCAGCGGACCGCTGCGACGGGTTGCGCTGCTTTCATGCGGTACGCGGCAGCGGCCGCTTAACTCAAGGGTTAGGCACTCAATGGCGCAGATTGAATTTTTCGCCGCCCCCAAAGACGTCAAGGCGCTCATAGATCGCATACTCTTGGTCACGGATGTTCGCTTCTTTCAAACCTGGTCTGCTTTTGACGAGAAGCCAAGAGAATTTCATACGAGCACCGAACTAAGCTCCTTCGTTCCCCTCGGAAAAGACTCGCGTGGCGATGGTTTTGTCGAAATGTTTACACTTTGGTCGCCTACTGCACTTTCAAGGCGAAGCCTTCAAAGAGTGGCCTTAAACCCAGCGTTGTGTGACGGTCATCAGTTTCGGTACTCATTCCTTGATTCTGCAACGCCGTATCTGCATCTCGGAGGAGTACATGGTAGAGCGATCACTAAATCGGTAATTGCGCACAATTCACCTCCGCGTCCCTTGCCAAAAGACAAACAAGGTAATACGGATTGGCGTCGATTCTCAGAGCTTTTGAAGCAAATCCTTCAAATCGTATACGTTGATTTGGCCTCCGGTGTAACTACAGACCGAGAGGGCGTGAGGCGCCACCCAGCCGTTCTGCCTCAAGCGCGTACGCTGCAGCAGAAGGGGTACCGTCTCGTCCAGAATGTCAGTTGCGAGTGGGACTATGGGGCAGCAATTGAACGTAACTGGCCTACCTAACCATTCGTTCAAGCGGACCGCTGTGACGGGCTGCGCTACTATCGTGCGGTACGCGCCAGCGGCTGCTCAATTCTGGCGTTAGGCCGCACACGAGGACAGTGCCATGCTCACCGGTTCATGCCACTGCGGGGCAGTGCAAATCCAAGTCGCACGCAAGCCACGGCGCCTGACCAGCTGCAACTGTTCAATCTGCCGTCGCCAGGCAGGCCTGTGGGGCTACTACGATCGAAGCAAGGTGAAGATTGTTGCCCGCAAGCGTGCGGTGGCCCGTTACTCTTGGGGCGACAAATACCTTTGGCTGTGCAGGTGCGCTACCTGCGGTTGCGTGACGCACTGGCAACCCATCAGTCGCGCTCGCAACAGGATGGGTGTCAATTTCCGCAACTTTGACCCGTCCGTGATTGAGTCAACTCGGGTACGGAGGTTTGATGGTGCCAAGACCTGGAAGTTTCTGGACTAAACGGCGCTACGTTCGCGCGGTGGTGCGTGTGCGGCCTGACCAGTCGCTCCAGCCGACGTTAGGCCACAAAGAAGGAACGACACGATGCCTCGGTACTTGATTTCGTTTGATGACGGCTCGATGGACCAGATTCCTGATGAAGATTGGCTGTCGGTGGGCGAGGCAGCACATAAGGTGGTTCGGGAGGCAAAGGCCGCGGGGGTCTGGATCTTCGGCGGCGGTGTCCAGCGCCAGCAATCGACCATTGTTGCGACAGACGGGACGATCACAGTCGGACCAGTACCGGAAACAAAGGCGGTTGTCGGCGGGTTTTCGATCATCGAGGTTTCTTCGCGTGAGGAGGCGCTCGTATGGGCTGCCAAGATCGCCGCTGGGTGTCGCTGTGCGCAGGAGGTTCGCGAGATCATGTTCGACCCGGAATCCTAATAGAGTTTGCTGGAGCGTGCGGCCTAACAATTCATTCAAGCCGACGCCGCTTCGCGGCGCGGCTTGATTCAGGCGTAAGGCACTCCTATGGAAATCATCATCTTTTTCCTGGTTTGGGTCTTTCTCTCGGCGACAATCTTCGTGCAGAGCGTCCGGTCAGGCAAAGCTCCATTTGTTCTGGGCACAACCGTAACCAAATCCGAGGACCCGCTTCTCTAGTGGGGCTCCGTACTGTTTTGGTTTTGCGCGTTCGGTCTTGTCGTCTACGCTACCGCCTCGCTTTTCATGCGCGCATTAAATGGTACTGCTCAGTTTCGTACTCGCGGCTTGTGGCCAGCTACATCAATGCAGTACGTGCTCGCAGTGGCAGACATTTGTTTCCTGCTTGGTATGGCTTACTTTGTTTGGCTGCGGGTCCGATTCAATCGCCAGTTGCGGAAAATCGAGGCCGAACAGGGAAGCAGTGCCTAGCTATTCGTTCAGGCGGACCGCTGTGACGGGTTGCGCTACTATCATGCAGCGGTCAGCAGCGGCCGCTTGCCTCAAGCGTTAGGGGGCTCAGGGAGGACATCCATGATGAGCAGAGGAGCTCGCTTTTTCCTAGGTGGCATCGCCGTACTTCTCGGCCTGCTCATGGCGCTCATCGCTCCAGACGATCGAACGCGTCTTTTCTTCTACGGATTCGCAGTCTTCTGTTTCCTGATCGGCGTAGTCTGTTTTACGCAAGGCCGGTCGCGGCAGTTCTGCGGCAGCGTCATAGGTCTCTGCGTCTTGGTTGCTGGCGCTTGGTACCTCGCCACACAGCTTCAAGCCGGCCCCCTGGTTTCGGGTAGCCGTAGCCAGCCGTCGGTGTTGAACGCAGTGTTCTTCAATGTCGTGTTTGGGCTCCCGAGCATTGCGTACATCTGGCGCACGCGGTTCGGCTTTGCTCGTGTCGCGCCCTGACTATTCGTTCAAGCGTTAGGCCGCATCGGCGAAGGAGGAATTATGCACCGCATGTTTCTCGCCACAGTCGCCGCTGCTATCGGCCTGGTGGCCTCGCACACTGCCAGCGGTACCGAGGCAGTTCGAATCGTCGCAACCGACGAAAAGCTGGAAGCCCCGAAGACGATACGCCCCGGCATGCGTCATATCATCTTCGAGAATCGCGGAAAGCAGATTCACGAAGCGATGTTCATCAAGCTGCCCGCCGGAATGCGTGTCGAAGACTTCAAAGGGCGGGTGAACGAAGGCATCCTATTTCCGGAAGGCGCGCTGGATTACTCGGGCCCCGGCCTTCTGTCGCCGGGCGGGACGACCGAAGTATGGATACCGCTCGACCCCGGTGAATACGTGCTGATTTGCTGGAACCACATGCGCAAGTCTGCTCGCGGCTTGACGGTAGCGGACGGCAAGCGTGTCGACGACACGCCGCCGAAAGAAGACGCTGTTCTACTGGTGCGCGATTTCAAGTTCGAGCTGCAGGGACGCCTGAAGCAGGGCTCGCGCGTCATCAAGGTCCAGTCCTCGGGGCCCTCGCTACACGAAGCCGACCTCTTTCGACTCCACCCCGACCACTCCGCCTCCGATGTCCAGCGTTGGTACAAGGACGACCTGAGCGACCCCGCGCCTGCGGATGCCCTCGGCGGCGTTGTCGACAGCCATGACACGCGGCAAGCCCTCTGGTTGCGGCGCCGCTTCACACCAGGTCAGTACGTTTTCCACTGCGCCCTCCCATTGAACCCGAATGCCAAGTCGGGCGACAAGTCGCCGACTCATGCCGACGTGGGAATGGTCATGACTTTCGAGGTGGCCCCATAGTGACCTTGTGGATCGAGGCCCAACTATTCGTTCAAGCGCACCGCTGCGACGGTCTGCGCTACTATCATGCGGTACGCGGCAACGGCCGCCTGGCTCAAGCGTCAGGCCTTGCAAGGAACGCTCATGTTTCGCAATACGGCTGACGCCAAGGCTGACGTTGAGAGATTCATCAAGCGTGTGGTGGCCACGGATACCGTCTGGTATCTAATGTCGAAGAACGGAACGGCTGGCTGTCCATCCAACGCTGAGCCGGAAGAAGGTACCGAACCGGCGACTGTGCTCTTGTTCTTCTCGGACGCGGCGTACGCAAGGCGAGCACAGTCTCAGAGTTATCGTGGCCACAAGGCCACGAGCATGACCTTGTTTGACTTCATGTATCGCTGGTTACCAGGTATGTCGCGGGATGGCGTCCTGGCTGGGCCAAACTGGACGGGCGATCTGATTGGCCTTGAACTAGACCCGTTCGAATTCAGGGAAGCACTCGAGGCTGGCATGACTCAAGACCATTTGCAGCGTCATCAGCGGCTGTACGAAGAGCTATCCGGCCCGGGCCGCAAGGGCTGACCATTCGTTCAAGCGGACCGCTGCGACGGTCTTCGGTACTTTCATGCGGCATGCGGCGGCAGCCGCTTACCTCAAGCGTCAGGTGCCACGAGCATGGGTTTTCTCAAGCGTCTGTTCTTCGGCAAGCCACCCAAGCGCATTGAGCACCCAGTTCTTGGCGAGGCGCTCCTTATCGAGACGAAAAGCGGGTCATATTGGGAAGTCGAAACCAAAGTAGCCGGTCGAACGTTTTCGGTCACGGTGGAGACCGTTGGTGATCAAGAGCCAACGGAGGCTCAAGTCAAATTCTTCGAGCAATTTTCGCGAGACCCCGATTCCGCTTTCCGCAAGGCATCGGCGCTGCTGGTGCCTGAGTACGAGAAGTGGGTGCAAGAGACGTTTCCAAGTCGTTGGCAAGAAGCCTTTGAGTTCGTTGGCATGTCCGTGCCAGTCGCCGCGGATGAACGAAACCCTTGGGACCTGTCATTCGAGTGCCTGAAAGATCGCGGCAGACACCTGTTCACCTGCAGCTTCGAAAATGCAGCGCCAACGTGGGTACAAGTCGATGGCTAGCGGAGCGGCGCCTAACTATTCGTTCAACGCGACCCCGTGACGTTTCGCTCCGAAAGCCCAGCGCATTCTGGCGCGCGTCAACTCAAACGTTAGCCCTCGCCTGTGCCCGCCAAGTACTCGTTCGCGATTCGCCGGGGTTTCTTGAGCCTTACGCCTGAGGCTCAGGAAACTCTCTGCGAACCCTTGCAAGGCCGTTGCAAAGCCTGCTACGTCACAGGTCTGTTATTGGTTTTAATTGCGCCGGTCGTTCTTGGCTACACAATTGTCTTTTCATTCGGCCATTTCGTGCCGTGCTCGCCACTGCTCATGCGCTTGGCAGTCGTTGCCGTGGCTCTGTTGGCTATTTTCGTTGGCCCATATCTGGCGTTAAAAGCTACCGACCCTATCCGTAACAGGTACTTCAAGAGATGCCTCGACTCGGTTGCTCTCAAGCGTTTCGTCAGCCAACATCCTTCGCAACATGACTAACCCCTCGTTCGAGCGCACCGCTGCGACGGGCCGCGCTACCATCATGCGGTACGCGGCAGCGGCCGCTTAGCTCAAGCGTCAGGCCGACCTCCGAACATGCGATAGGAGAATCATGAGCAAAGTATTCGTCAACATCGGGCTTAGCCTCGATGGCTACATGGCACCGGAAGGAATGACCATGGAGAATTGGGAGTACAAGAACTGGGGCGCCAAGTGGGGGGCGCTGATGGCTTGGCTCATCAATCAACAGTACTTCCGCGAGAACCTCAAGCTCGGACCAGGGGGAGAGACGGGCCCGGTCAATGACCTGGTTCGCAGCACCACGGAGCGCATCGGTGCCAACATCATGGGCAAGCGAATGTTCGACCAAGGCGAGAGCGCTTGGCCGGAGGAGGCTCCGTTTCACACACCGGTATACGTTCTTGCCCATGAGAAACGCGAACCCTGGGTGCGTCCCGGCGGGACGACGTTCTACTTCGTCAATGACGGGCCGGAGCGTGCCCTTGCGATGGCTCGGGAATCCGCAGGCGTCCGTGATATTCGTATCGCGGGTGGAGCCGACGTGATCCAGCAGTACCTGACGATGGGTGTCGTTGGCGAGTTGGAAATCGCCTTGGCGCCCGTGTTGTTCGGCGGTGGGCGGCGCCTCTTCGAGAACATAGGCGAGCCCGGGCCGCAGTTTCGAATTGACAAGGTGCTTGATGGTCAGGCTGCAACACATCTACGCTATGTGCGTCAGTGAGTGCCGCCTGACAATCGGTTGCAGCCCGCCGATTTTGACGCGAAGATCAAGGCAACCGATCAATCCGGAGACATGCCCGCCATGGCGGACCACCGCGACGCTTATCTGACACTCTTGAAGTCGGTGCTGCTGGGCATGACCCAGATCGAAACAGAGCTGCGCTGTTTCTATCTGCAGGACTGCCTTGCCGGAAAGCGGCGATACAGCTATCAGCAACTCTTCAACATCCGCCCGGCTATGGCGGCCGACCTTTCTGGCCTCGAGCAGGCGAAGCGCATTGGCCAATTGCATCGTGACAAGATCAACCAGTTTGCGCTCACCATGATCGGCGAGGCCAGGCTCGACAATGTCCGCCAACTCGTCGAACGGGCCTGCGCCGAGACCGTGCCGGGCGACTTCGTCGAGGCGGGTGTCTGGCAAGGCGGTGCCAGCATGTTCGCGCGCGCCGTGCTCGATAGCCTCGCCGAGACCGGTCGGCTCGTCTGGCTCGCCGACAGTTTTCAGGGATTGCCGAAGCCGTCGCTGCCCCAGGATGCGCCCTACGACCTGTCCAGCCTGCCGGAGCTCAGCGTCGGCGCCGATCAGGTGCGGGAGAATTTCCGCCGCCTCGATATCGATCTCGCGCGCGTTCGCTTTCTCGAAGGCTGGTTCCGCGATACCCTGCCTCTGGCGCCCATCCAACGCATCGCCGTGCTCAGACTTGACGGCGACCTCTACGAATCGACCATGGATACGCTCACCCATCTCTATCCGAAGGTCAGCGCTGGCGGCTTCGTCATCGTCGATGACCACGGCGCCTTCCCGCCTTGCGCCGAGGCGGTCGCCGACTATCGCCGTCACCATGGCATCGAAAGCCCACTCGTGACCATCGACTGGACGGGCGTTTATTGGCGCAAGTGAAGTGGAGTCGCCTTGCTGGACGGCGAAACCCAACCATTGGTTCAAGCGGACCGCTGCGTACGGTTGCGGTAACATCGTGCGGCGATCAGCAGCGGTCGCTCAACTCAAGCGTCAGCCCCCGGAGAACGTGTCCCTTGGCATCGAGATCATTGAAAGCGCTCCTAGTCCTGCTCGCATTGAACCCGTTTGCGTGCTCAACGTCTGTCGCTGGTCCGGAGGAATCGTGTGCCAACGCCTCGATCCAATCCCAAAACCTTCGAGTAGAAAAGGAAAAGAACGCTACAGTCATTCAAATACTCGACAAGTCCGCTCATTGGCGCGTCGTGTTTCGATCACTGGTTGAACTCTATTTGCCGCGCCAGTCCCAAGACACCAACTTCTTGACATATGTCTCTAGCGAGGGCGGATCGTTTTGGCTGTATTTGCAGCGCCTCTCCACTGGAGCAAGAGAGCCGGTGTCGGCACTCGACTCAAAGCCAACCAATCTATGCTTTGACTCCGCCGCCTCCGTGATTCACGTTGTTTTTTCGTCAGGAGCTGTCACCGACTACGACATAACCTCGCAGCTGAGACTGCTCCCAGGGCGCTAGGCTTCCGTGGCTGACAATTCGTTCAAGCGGGCCGCTGTGACGGGCCGCGCTACCATGATGCGGTACGCGGCGGCGGCCGCTTGACTCAAGCGTTAGCGCCTGCAGGCCTTGCGCGTCGAGCCCAAATCCACCTGAGGAGTGGCAAATGCGCCAGGAGAGAGTCTTCGCTATCAAGTTCTCGGGCCTCTACCCCCTGTACGTCAAGAAGGCGGAATCCAAGAGTCGCTCGCGGGAAGAAGTCGATCAGATCATCTGCTGGTTGACGGGTTACAGCCCAGAAGGATTGCGGCGCCAGATCGGATCTGAAAACGACCTCGAGACTTTCTTCGCCCAAGCACCGAAGATCAATCCAAATGTCTCGCTCATCAAGGGCGTGGTGTGCGGCATCCGCGTGGAGGAAATTGAGCACCCGCTCATGCAGAAGATTCGCTATCTCGACAAGCTCATTGATGAGCTCGCAAAGGGCAAAGCGCTTGACAAGATTCTGCGGCAGTGACTTTGTCCGCGTACACGCGCTACCCACAAAGCGGGCGCTGATTATTCGTTCCAGGGACCGCTGCGACGGGCTGCGCTACCATCATGCGATGCGCGGCGGTGGCTGCTTGACGCAAGCAATAGCGCGTTCGACCGAAACCGGCCTCACGGCAGGAGTGTTCCATGAGAAAACTCATCGCCTCTACGTTTGCGTCGCTCGACGGAGTCATGCAGGCACCCGGCGGACCGGAAGAAGACCCCAATAACGGCTTTACCCTTGGCGGTTGGAGTTTCGGCTACTGGGACGAAAGCATGGACCCCTCAGCGTCGGGTTTCGACGGCAAGGATCGCGAGCTGGTGCTCGGCCGCAGGACCTATCAGATATTCGAAGCGTACTGGCCTTATCAGCCGGATGACCACCCGATTGCGAAGACGCTCAATGCAGCGAAAAAACATGTTGCTTCGCGCACGCTGACGAAGCTCGACTGGAACAACTCGACCCTGCTCCACGGCGATGTCGTCTCGGCAATCATCGCTCTCAAGGCGCAGCCGGGCCCCGACCTGCAGATCATTGGCAGCAGCAATTTGATTCAGACACTCCAGGCCGCCTCACTGATCGACGAGTACAACGTGTGGACTTTTCCAGTGGTCCTCGGGCGGGGCAAACGCTTCTTAACCGAGACCGCTAAACCATCGGCGCTGCGGCTCGTTCGCTCGCAGGTCTCGACCACCGGCGTTGTGATGAGCACCTATGTACCAAGCGGCGATATCCAGCCGGGTTCGTTCGTGAGTGCCGAGCCGAGCGAGAAGGAGTTGGCCCGTCGCAAAAAAATGGCAACCGAGGTGTGGTGATGTGAAGAGGAAGCGCGCGCCTGTGCGCGCTAACCGCTTATTCTAGCCGACGCTGCGTACCCCGCAGTGAATTGCCCCGCGCTTCTTGTCGTGTTTGGGCCTGATTGTTCGTTCAACGCTACCGTGATGTGCCAGCACCAAGCCCCAGCCGCGAGCGCGGGCGTTAACTCCACCCGTTAGGCTGCATGCGCGGTTCGGGTACCCAGAACACCTGCCACAACCAAACGGAGGTTCATCGTGAATGAAGCCGATCGCCTGAAGTACCTGACGCTCGCGCTACGAGCATCTGCGGCAGTCTGCGTCCTCGGCTTCTATCCACTCACGGTGTTCTGGCCATCAGGTTGGGCGTGGCATTCCGGACAATCCGAGTACCTTCAAATGATCATCGCCCTCTACGCAACGCTGGGTGTCTTCCTTTGGCTTGCTTCGCGGGATCCGGAGCGGCACGTAGGCCTCGTCTCTTTCGCGATTTGGTCCAGTGTCGCTCATGCAGCCACGATGGCTGTTCAGTCGATCGCCAACCCGCAGCATCATGGGCACCTTTACGGCGATGTGCCGGCGCTGTTCGTTGTCGCGGCCGTCCTCGGTTGGCTATCGCCCCGGGCGCTGACGCTAGGGTTCGCCAGGAAGTCTGCCTGATTCAAGCGGACCGCCGCGATGGGCCGCAGTAACGTCATGCGACGCGGCAGCGGGGTAAAAGCGCTAGGCCGCCTCCAGACAAAACGTTCATCCGGCCGGCGGCTTGCAAGTGAAAACCGCCAGTTGAGCGTCGAAAGCCCTCTTGTAGGCGGGTCGCGCTTCGCCGCGGGCAACATAGGCGGAGAGGGTCGGGTATTCGTCCAGAATGCCCGATAATCTCAACCGGAGCAGCACCGACACCATCATCAGATCGCCCGCGCTGAACGCACCATCGAGCCAGTCGGCATCGCCAAGACGAGCAGAAAGTTGGTTCAGCCGGCTTCGGACTCGCTCCGCGACTAAGGGCAGGCGTTCCTTGGTCCAGGGCTTGTCGCCTTCCAGCAGTCTGGCGTTTCCGAGTTCGAGAATCGGTGGTTCCACTGTACTGACCGCAGCAAACATCCACGTGATCGCGCGCGCTCGTGCATTGGCATCGTTCGGCAGCAGACCCGCATGGCGCTGAGCGATGTGCAACACGATCGCCCCTGTCTCGAACAGGGCCAGATCGCCTTCCTCATAGGTCGGAATCTGGCCGAAAGGGTGAACCGCCAGATGCGCGGGCTCCTTCATCGCACGGAACGAAACAAGACGAACCTCGTAAAGTTGGCCCACTTCTTCGAGCGCCCAGCGCACACGTGTGTCACGCGCCAATCCCTTGCCGCCATCGGGCGACCGTTCGAAAGCGGTAATGGTTGGGGTCATTAAAACGCTCCATGTGAAGGCATGACGCGATCGTATGTGATTGCGGAGGCTTTTCTCATGGTGGTTTCTCCGCTCGACGCAAGGATTTCGGGATGTGCGGTTTGCTTGCCTTCAACAGATAGACGAACGGCCGGACCGAAATTCGACAAGCCGGTTAGGAAATTCTCCGCTGTCGCGTGGGCAAGATGGCAGACACCGGTTCGCACTAGAATTGGACTGGATCGCGCGCGCCACATCCCGGCTGGCAGCGACCTCTACAATGTGCCCACAACGTCTTCCTCCTCATTTGCGCTTTCGCGGCTGGCTTGCGACGCCGGGAACTCAGCAGTGACGGCATGCTCTACTATCATGCTGTACGCGGCAGCAGCCGCCTAATTCAAGCGCCAGGCCTATGGAAAATTCGACGAGAACCTCCTGCGCAATTCTGCTCCTGGCAGCAGCGTTCTCCGTGTCGAGTCACGAACACCACGTCATTTCCCAAGCGAGCGATCTGGTCCCATGGTGCAAGTCCGAGGCTGAGGCCCGCTACGTCGCCAGGAACATTACTCCCTACAACTGGACGGCCTCTTATCACGAAAGCAGCAATATCCTGTACGTCGACGGCAAACTGCGTGTACATGGCGATGCCGTCATCGTACGTTGCCGCATCGCCAGCGGCGCACGAGACGAGCACGGAATCATTGAGATCGATGATTCGAGCCTGTAGTTCTGGCCTCACAACATCCAAGCCGGACCCGTTTCGCGGGTCGGCACAATCCAAGCGTCAGGCGACATGACCCTTCCGCCGATCGATCTTCAGTTTGGTGATTGCCGGGACCTCGAAGTTTTCCTGGCGGAGCGCCTGTACGAGTTCAACTCCAAGGCTACCGGCCATTTTGATGGCGAGTCATTCGGCGCTACGCAAAGGAACGAGTCGGGAACGGTGATCGCCGGCATTTCCGGCTTCACGTGGGGTGGCTGCTGCGTTGTGTCTTTTTTGTGGGTTGCGGAAGAACGTCGCGGCGAAGGCCTGGGCGGTGCATTGCTGAGGGCTTTCGAGAAGAACGCAATCGACAAGCGGTGCAAGATTGCTTTCCTGTCATCACACAGCTTCCAATCGCCGGGCTTCTACAAGCACATGGGCTATGAGGAGTTGGCGCGCATCGAAGACTACCCTGCCGGTCACGACGATTTTTTCTTTGCCAAGCGCCTGGCGTCAAATGTCGCCTGACTATACGTCGGTCGGAGCCGCTGGACCTGCGATTCCGCCGGCCATTCGTTCAAGCGGACGCCTGCGACGGGCCGCGGTACTATCATGCGATGCGCGGCAACGGTCGCCAGGCTCGAGCACAAGGCGCGATGGAATGACCAACCATATGCGGACAATTGGATTGGTGGCTGCTTGGGCCGCCGGTTGGGCATGGGCGCTTGTCGCGGGCGTTGGCGGGCTGGCGCTTCTGATACACGAAGGACCACTGCCCATTACGAATGGCTGGTTTGCGATGTTCTCGGGTATCGCCGCCTGCCCGCTCACTGCATCGCTTCTCAAGAAATACGCTCGTGCCACGGTCCCTGGCTACGTTCAATTAGTAGTCGCCCTGCTGATCTTTATCGCCGGACGTGCTGCGGTCGTAGTCTTGCTGCATCGGCCATTCCTGCCAGAATGTTCCGGCGATTGCTGGTAGGCGACGAGGCATGAGTCCGCTGGCGCCCGACAATTCGTTCAAGCAGACCGCCGGGATGGTCCGCGGTACTATCGCGCGGTACGCGGCAGCAGTCGCCCCGCTCAGGCGTTAAGGTACTTTCAGGTATGGAAACCATCACCTCCAACCGTCTTCGGGTTTCCTCGAGCTGGCTGTTGATCGCCTCACTATTGGCCTGCATAACAGGAGCCGCGTGGACCATAGCCGAGGCTCCGTGCAGCAGGATCGGCGCAGCCCTGCTGCTCGCTGCCGTCTGGCTCGGCGTGTTTTCGGCCAGCGCGCTTTTCGTTCGCGCGTTCCTGGCGCATCCCGTCAGGTCTATCCTGGCCTGCCTTGCCATTGCCCTCGTCTGCGGTCTCGAATATTTCGTCAGCTACACGTTCACGCCACTGCTGTGCCGAGGCATCTAGGTGCCGGATCCTTCGTTCAAGCGCATCGCTGCAAGGGTCTGCGCTAACATCATGCGCTGTGCGGCAGCGGCCGCTTGCCTCAACCGTCAGGACGCAGATGCCAGATAACAATAGTGTTTCAACCTGCAAGTCACTCGACGAGGTGCGGTCGCACATCGATCGCATAGACCGCCAGATCGTCAGCTGTCTGGCCGAGCGTGGGGCGTACGTCAGGCAAGCCGCTGCATTCAAGAAATCGACCGACGATGTGCGCGCGCCGCAACGTGTGGAACAAGTCATTGGCAAGGTCAGAACGCTCGCTGCGCAACTCGGCGCAAATGCAGAAGTTACCGAGCTGATTTATCGCGCAATGATTGCCGGCTTCATCAATGCGGAGCTTGCCGAACACGCCTCCATTCAAGGTGCTGCGACAGGAACCTGACCGTTTGTTCGAGCGCAGCGCTGCGGCGCGTCTCGCTACTATCGGGCAATACGACGCAGCAGACCGCAGCGCCGCTTGATTCAAGCGCAGGCCCCCAGGAAACCCCGATGCGGTTGTGGACCATTCACCCGAAGTACCTCGATCCGAAAGGCCTCGTCGCCTTGTGGCGCGAAGCGCTCTTGGCGCGCGCGGTCTTGCGCGGCGAAACTGTCGGCTACCGCCATCATCCGCAGTTGGAGCGGTTTCGCGCGCACTCGATGCCGCGCACCGCCATCAACGCCTATCTCGTCGCGGTGCTGGAAGAGTCGCAATCGCGGGGGTACTCGTTCGACTCCACGAAGGTCGGTCCGGTTCGAGGCCGGGTCGAGATGCCGGCGACGAGCGGTCAAATCGCGTATGAATGGCGCCACTTGCTGGGCAAGCTGCAGGCGCGCAGCCCCGGGTTTTTCGTGCGTGTCCGCGTCATCACGCATCCGCAGCCGCATCCGGTGTTTCACGTCACTGCGGGAGCCGTGGCGGCTTGGGAGCGAGCTTAGCGCCGGGCGGCGCAGTCCATGGTCTGCGAGGCCCGCGATCCGGAAGGCTGTGTGTTGCAGCTCGGCGCGATTGCTGGCTAACTATTTGCTTCGAGCGTGAGCTGCCCTCGCGCGATCGTCAATCCCGAAGCAAGGGCACTTGTTGTGTCTGGCTCGATGCCCGATGACGAGTTTCAGGCAGCACGGAGAAGCCCATGAAGCGCACCTGGACCATCATCGGCGTACGGAATGTCCGCGCGAGCTTCAAGTGGTACCAATCGCTGTTCGGTCAGCCGGAGACCGGGCCAGCCCATGAATACTTCGGGCAACTCCTCGACTCGGACGGAACGGTATTGCTGTGCCTCCACGAATGGGGCGCGCACGATCATCCGTCATTGATGAGTCCCGATCGGGCGACACCCGGCAATGGCCTTCTTATGTTTTTCCGCGTCGACGATTTCGACGCGGCGTTGCAAAGCGCGCGTGGTCTCGTCGTCCGGCTCGAAGAGGAACCCCACCGCAATCCGAACACGGAAACGATGGAATTCTCGCTCCGCGATCCCGACGGGTACTACGTCACGATCAGCGCGCTGTCCGCAACCGGATGAGTCTGCGTACTATCGTGCGGCCTTGAGCGTTACATGGTAAAGGTGAAAGTGCGATGAGCCGATTGATGCGATTTCCGAGCGCGGTCCAGCGCGACAAGGCCATTGGGGCGTGGATGCGCGCATGCCGGTGAATTGGGCGAGATCGCGCGGCGCTGGTTCGAGGTCATGCGCAACTGTGGAGACGATGTCCGGGAGCTGTTGCACGACGGTCATCCGACCGCATGTGTCGGTGACGCGGCGTTTGCCTACGCCAACGCCTTCACCGCTCACGTCAATGTCGGTTTTTTTCGTGGCGCCGAGCTCACTGATCCGGACGGCTTGCTTGAAGGCACCGGCCGGTTCATGCGCCACGTCAAGCTCAGGCCAGGTCAGCCGACTGATGACAGTGCGTTGCGAAAATTCATCCACGCCGCTTATGTCGACATGAAGCAGCGTGTCGAAGCGGAACACGTGATGGCAGCCTCGCATGACCGCTCGCGCAAGCGGACCGTTGCGGGCCGGTTGCAGTAGCAAGGGAAGGCAATGACCGGTGTCGTGCATGAAGGTTCATGCCATTGCGGCGCGATCGGCTTTCGCTATCACGCGATGCTCGATCCTGTTTCCTGGAACGTTCGCGCCTGTCGATGCAGCTTCTGCAGGGCGCATCACGCACGGACCACTTCAGATCCGAACGCCCGTATGGAATTCGTCGCCGAGCGTCCCTTCCTGATGAACAGATACCGCTTTGCGCAGCGAAGCGCGGATTTCCTGCTTTGCAGGCAGTGCGGCGTCTACGTCGGGGCTGTGATCCGGACAGCGCGAGGTCGCTTTGGCATAGTCAACGTAAATGCCCTCCGCTCGATTCCGGCAGACATCGCCGCGCCAGTCGCCATGGAATACGCAGCAGAGTCGCCGCAGGAACGCATTGCGCGCCGCGAACAGCGTTGGTCGCCGGTCATTGGGGCCGACATCTGACTGTTCGCTCGGGCGAATTCGCAGCGACAAGAACCCGCCATTATTACGCGAAATGCTGGCTCAAGACTGCAACGTCATCCGCTGCGTTTTTTCAGGTCCTTCGTCACGCCAGGAAGCGCACGCGCCCGGTTTTGATTTCGTAGATCGCGCCAACGAGTTTCAAGCGGCCTTCCGCCACGCGTGCCTTGCCTTCGGGCGAACTGCGGATCTGCTTGACGTTCGCGCGCACGTTTGCCTCGATGCCCTGCGACAGCAGCGAATCGGGCGGAAGTGCCGGGTTCAAACCCCTGATTGCGGGAATGATCTTGCTCACGAGTTTCGCGATGCGCGAACGATACCGCACTTTGTGGAAGTGCGTATCCATTGCGGCGCCCACGGCCCCACATCCTTCGTGTCCGAGCACGACAAACAGCGGTGTCTTCAGGTGAACACCCGCATACTGCAGACTTCCGGCAACGTCAGACGACATGACGTTGCCCGCAACCCGAATGACGAACAGTTCGCCGAAGCCCGCATCGAACAACAACTCCGGCGGGACGCGTGAATCGCTGCAACCCAGGATCGTTGCATACGGGCGTTGTTCCCGGGCAAGCTGGCTGAGGACTTTCTTCTGGACCGTCGGAAAGCGTGCCTCGCCGCGCACGAAACGCCGGTTCCCCTCGACCAGGCGCCTGAGCGCCTGGCTGGAGGTAATTCCCGGACCGTCGGTAGTTGTGAAGGCCATGACGCGCGGAGTGTAGCCACTTTACAATCGAAAGGCACAGGGTGGCCCGATTCTGATGCCGCGCATTTGCGCGCAGGGCGTTTTTGGGTAACGCGGCTTTCGGAGGTTCCATGTTCGGATTGTTCAAGTCAGCGCCGTTCTCCGATCCAACTCTGGGCGAGCTGACTCGCTCGCGCGGCCTCTGGCGCGGCATGATCCTTGTGGATTCCGGTTTGACGCCACTGGCCCTGGCAGGAACGCGCGCTGCTCCCGACCCGGCGGCCCTGGCTGCCGCCCGCGAAGTGCCGACGCAACTGGTCGACTGGCGTCAGGCAATAGAAACGGCGTTGTACGAACACTACGAGCCTTATGCCGAGTCACTGGCCGCGGGCGAGATCCCGGCGGCAGGCGAATCTTTTCCCAGCATCACTTCGCCCGCGGATGTCTGGCCGCGTGTCGCACTGGAGTACGTTTCCATCACTCCCCTCGGCGGTGCGCTGACGACCGAGCTTGGCTACACCACGGCGTGGGACGACGAACACACACTCGGCGCCCGCTTTCAGCATGGCGCGTTCCTCGAGTTGTGCGGCAGCGTGTTGCGGCCATGAGCACGCCGGGCATTCACGGGTTCGGATATTGTTTGCCGGGTGTCATCCGGTTGCTCTAACCTTGCGCCCAGCACGACGCGTTGACTCGAGACTCGGACCGCATGCAAGGCAGAAGAAAATTGAGCCGCCTGAGTCGGGTGACTGCGCTGCTTCTCGCGCTGGTCTGGCTTGGTGCTGGCCTCGTGGCGATAGCCCTTGGCTATCTGCGCGGCCACTGGCTGCTCTTGGCGGTTGGGATGTTCGCCGTCGTCTACGCTGTGCTTTGGCTGCGCGTGGTTGCTCGTTCGCGGTTGCTTTCATGGCACGAGGTCGTTGCTCCCTGGCGCGCTGCGCGGTCGCGGGGCCTGACATCGCGCGCCACGCGGCCGTGACATGTCGCAGTGATAATCCAGCGGTGCGCCAACCGACGTGAGAACATCCTGCCCCATGCCGCCGTCCGCGTTCATTGCAAGCGTCCTGCTGGTGCTGTCGCTCTTTTCCGGCGGCGCGCTGGCCGACGAGGCGGCGCCTGACGAACCGCATTGGTCCGGATTGCCGATATGGGGAGCCGAAGCCGAGGCGAGGGGCTATCAGGTTCCGCTCCCGTTCGGGATCGGCGTCACGGCCTACTCGGCCCGGCAGCCGGTGAACATCAAGGACCTGCAACTCGGACGCAACGGCAACGCGCCGGTGTCGGTCACGAACTTCCTGCAGATCGATCAGGTGGACACATCCCAGCAGAATGTCTCGGTGAAGTTCGACGCTCTGATCTTCCCGTTTCTGGACATCTATGGAATCGTTGGACACACGCAGGGTACAACCAAGGGCCTGATCCAGGTTCCCGCCGATCCGATCCTCGGCATCATCGAGCCCAGACAGCTTCAACTCAATGCGGCGTTCAGTGGTCCAACCTACGGAGCGGGCGTCACTGTGCAGGGCGGAACCAAGCTCAGCGAGTGGCGCGACCTCACGGCCTTGGTCGTGGCCGACTGGAACCGCACGAAGACGAATCTGTCGTTCGAAAACGAATCGTTGATCGCCGAGACGAAACCGGTAGCTACGGTTTTCTCGGCGAGACTGGGCTTGCACGGCACGGTCGGCACGTCGACCGGCGCGGCGATCTGGACCGGCGCGATGCATCAGAGCATTCAGCAGACGGTTGCCGGGAGCGTTGCCAATACCGACCTGCAATTCATCGTGGTCCAATCGCCGACCAAACCGTGGAACACGCTGCTCGGCGGCCTGGTCGAGTTTGGCAAGAAGGGTTACGTTCTCGTCGAGGGCGGGTTCGGCGACCGCACCTCGATCCTCGCGGCGGCCGTGTACCGCTTCTGATCGATATCCTGGCGCGCCGTGGAGCAACGCACGCGGCGCAGCAACTCACGTGTTGGACTTTCTTGAACGGAAATGCATCGCGTCCACGTTCGAACGGCCACCGCTTCGGAGCAAAGCGCACTTGAAGCGCTTCAGCGGCGCGCTTCGCTCAACAACGCCGGAGATCGAGAAGCGCTGCTGGCGAATCCCGATGCGATCGAGCTGCCGCTCCAGCAAATTCAGGCCGGAGGAGTATTCGTCGCCGAGGCAGATGGAACCGTCGCAGGCTTTGCTGCCATCCTTCCGCGAGAGGATGGAGATTCGGAACTGGATGCGCTCTTCGTCGAGCCTGCCGCGTGGCGCCAGGGTGTTGGCCGGGCCCTGGTCGAGCATTGCTGTTCGGCCGCGAGATCGGCGGGCGCGGCGGCGCTGCACGTCGTCGGTAACCCGCATGCGCAGGCCTTCTACGGCGCGTGCGGTTTCAGCGTGCTTGGCACAAGGCAAATGCGTTTCGGGGTTGGTCTGCTCATGAAGCGCGCGCTGGCATAAGCCAGGCGCTTGCCCGCTGCGCTCGGTTGCGGTTCCATGCGTCCCGGGAACCGCTCAGCCGAAGCGGGTGTCAAACCACAATCTGAGTGCATTGCATGAAAATGAACCGCCTCATTCCGATGCTGCCGGTCAGAAGCATGCCGGCGAGCGTGGAGTTCTATCAAAA
>Ga0157376_10000317_pt1 | contig 32318 bp, 29 predicted proteins | sample M45metaG_FD_121801 | JGI IMG/M metagenome (GOLD analysis project Ga0157376, IMG submission 121801) | Miscanthus rhizosphere microbial communities from Kellogg Biological Station, Michigan, USA - M4-5 metaG | ecosystem: Host-associated > Plants > Roots > Rhizosphere > Soil | place: USA: Michigan...
GCGTAGCGCGCCGGGAGAGGGGATGGCGGCGAAGCCGCCGACTGCGTCGGCGTCACCCTCTCCCCAACCCCTCCCCCATCAAGGGGGAGGGGCTGAAAAGCACGCTGTTGAATCGCGTGGATTCTGCAGTTCCGATTACTTGCCGAAAGTCACTGTCAGCGAGCAATCGGCCGTGATTGGACCGGTCGTGATCTTGTTGTTCTTCGCCGTTGCGTTACAGCCGCTCACCGATTTGGTCTTGTACGACGGAGCGGGATTCGCGGTGAATGTCAAGACGGCTTGGTACCCGACCGTCTGCGTCGTCGACGGCGTGATCGTGCCGTGTGGCCCGGCGATTGGCGTGACCTGGTAACTCGCCGGACCGAACGTCACTGACACCGCGCAGGCCGCCGTAATCGGGCCGGTGGTGTAGACGTTTCCATTCAAGGTACCGTCGCAACCGCTCGCACTCGCTACGACGAAGCCGGCGTCCGGTGTCAACGTGAAGGTCGTCGTCGCGTTGTAGTCGACGTTACGGCTCGCCGGATCGACGCTACCGCCGCTACCGGCGTTTGCGTTCACGGTGAACGTGTCGACCGCGAACGTGACGCTCACGGAGCAGTTCGTCGTGACCGGTCCGGTCGTGTAGACGCCGGTGGCCGTATCGAAACTGCCGCCCGCACCGCAGTTGTCGCTCGTGCTCGCGAAGTGATGACCAATGTCCGGTGTAAACGTGAACGCCGCCGGTGCATTTTTCGATACCGTACGAATCGCCGGGCTCGCGCTGCCGCGGCCGGACGTTATCGGCGTGACGACATAAGCGAGCGTGACGACTTGGCCGTCGTGGTCGGCCGTGCGCACCGGCGTCGTCGGGTCGAGCACGGCTGGGCCGGCCTCGGACACGTCGGAGTTGCCGTGCGCGTTAGAGATCGCGATGAAGTCGTTCTGCGCGACGCTCGACAGCAGGATGTGATCGATCTCCTGCGCGTAACCGCCGAAGTTGTACGAGTAATGATCGGCGGGATTCGCGGCGCTGCCGGTGTCGAACAGCGGCGGGGCCGGCGCGACGTAAGTGCCGGACTGATCCCAATACAGGTTCTCGGCCTGGATCGCAGTGCCGGAAATCATCCCGGTCACGTCGACGTAACCATCCGTGAACTCGTAGGCGTTGAAATCGCCGACGACGATCAACGGCAGTGCCGCATTGCCGACGATATCGAACGCGCCGGTCGTGACGAAGCCGGTCGAGTCCTGTTGTGCATTCCCAGCGCCGGCCAGGGTGCCGCCACTTTGTAAGGCACGCACGATCGAGGCGACCTGCACGGCTTGCTCGGTACGCTTCGTGCCGACGTAGTCGAGCACGCCGAGGTTGATCAGCGAACGGTCGTATATTACGAGGAGATTGAAGCGGTAACCGTTGTAGACCCCGTCGAGCAGCAGTGGCGGCCGGTCGTTCAACAGGCATGGCGGGTTGCTGCTGCAACTGTTCGTCGGCCAGTCTTTGAACAACTGCGTGACCGAATTGACGATGACGTCGCTGCGCACGAGCACGCCGAGATTGATGCCGCCCGGATCGTTACCGGGAATCGTGTACGGCTGGTAATGCGGGCCGCCGTCGGCGAGGACGCGATTCGCCAGATCGGTCAACACGCTGTAGTTCTCGACTTCCTCGACCGCAAGCGCAACCGGCGCCTTCAAGACCTCGCGGATCTGCTTCGACATCTTTGTCAGGCGCGTCTGGTACTGGACGGCAGTCGGACACGAGTCGCTGTTGCCGGTGCCGGTACAGTTGTCGGTGTACTGACTCGTGTCCGCGCCATCGGCAACGTTGTTGAAGAAGTGCAGCATGTTCTGCGTGCCGATCGTCAGCGTGCCAGCGACCGAGTCGGCGACCGGCACCGGATAGGGCGGCGCGGTTCCGATCGCGTCGAGGCTGAGCGGATAGATCTCGTACGTTCCCTTGAAATTCTGGATCACGCCGCTGATCGAGAAGTGCTGGCCTGCGTCGTAGATATGGCCCATCGGATTGAAACCGAGGCCGGAGTAAAAGACTTCGATGATCTGCGGCGCGCCGCTCCAGGTTGGAATCGACGGCATGCCGAGGCCCGGATAGATCACGCCGGTTTCGCGGAACGGCCGCGGCTCGCTGCCGAGCGTTGCATAGAACCCGGATGGCGTTCCGGTGTGCACGCCGTCTGCGCCGCTCGCGAACGTCGCGCCCGTGACGACCGCGTCATCGATGTCGACGAGCATGCCGTCGAGGCAGGCGAAGTTGCTTGCCTGGTAACCGTCGACCGGCGGTTCGACCGTCGATCCGTCGGCCATGCAGACGCCGGTGGTCGGATTCTCAGTCGGTGGATTCAGGTCGAACAGGTATGCCGCGGGGACTGCGTTGCCTGTGCCGAGCACGCTCACGACTGGCTTGTTCGTGATTTCGGTCGCGCCGTTGAACTCCTGCACCTGGCCGGATACCGACACGGCGTCGCCGATCTGCACTGAAGGCACAGTGCTCGTGAAGACGAAAACCGCGTCGGACGTCGTCACGTCGCCGTCGCCGGCCGAGTCCTGCATGTAGAAACCATTCTTCGCGACTGCAGTGACGACATTCGTATGCCCTGCGTCGGGCGTCGTGACCAGCGCGCCAAGCGTGCCGTTCGGACCCGCATACGGCGAACTCGCGCCGTGCCCCTGGATCTGCATGATCGATTGCGGCGGCAGGCTGACCGACAACGCGATCGAGGCCGAACCCGTGCGTGCGAGCGCGTCGGTGATCGTGACCGGCAAGGACTTCGCGCCGCTCGCGGTACCGCCGGCGACCGTCGCGCTGAACGAATAAACGCCATCACCGGCCGTTGCGTCGCCATTGCTGCCGTCGTCGAAGAACGCCTGCGACGAAGCGCCGCCGATCGCCGACAGATCGGTGACGACGGAGGAAATCGCGCTCGAAGGGTTTGTGCCTTGTGTCGTCGCCACTGTCAGCAGCGTCGTGCCGCCGGCGCCAACGCTGGCGGGATTCGCCGCGCCGATTCCGCTCGGCGTCGTCGACGTGGGGCCGCCGCACGGGTTGACCGGCGACGCGCTGCTGCGCGGTGCCGCCGCCGCTGTTGCGAAGTCAGCATTGTTGTTGTCGGTGTCCGTGCACCCGTTGTTCGCGCGGAAGTCGGCGAGCGTCGCGCTCGGCGCCAGCGCTGCGCCGGCGCCCTCGAAGAAATTTGCCGTGCCGTAACCGATCAGATCGATGATCTGAGCTGCCTGTGAGGTGCATGGCGCACTGCCGCCGTTGCACGCCAAGCCCGTCGAAACGTTCGCGACGATGACCTTGCCGTTAGTGCCCGACATGTTGATCGCGTTGCTGCTTGCATCGAAGCTGGGCAACGGGGCTCCAGCCGTGGTGCCGCCGGCGAGCTTGACGAGATAATAGGCGCCTGCCGGGATCGTGCCGCCAAGGACGGCCACGCCGTTCGATGCGAACGTCCCGGTGCCGGTCGCGCTCGCGTATTGCACGGACCAGCCGTCCACGCTGACAGGCGCGTTGGACAGATTGAACAGTTCGACATAGTCGTTCTGCCAGGCCGCGCCGCTGTTGCTGCCCGCGCCGTAGATCTGGCTGATCACGATCGTCGAACTCGCAGCCGATGCTGCAGACGGTACCAATGCTGCTGCCGCCAACGCGGTCCAGACGGTCGCGGTTTTCATGAATGCCGCGAAGCCGTATTTCGAAAAACAAATACTCCTGAGCGCGCGAGCGCGCGCCGACATATTCAGTTCCATTTCGTCAGTTCCTGGTCCGATGTTGGGCGGGATTGTCAGTGCAGTCGATGACAGTTCCAATTCAGTTTGCGAAGTTTTGCGCGGTCCTTGTCGATATTCAGCTGAGTCGGCAAAGCGCTCGCGGACTTCCGGTAGATGAGTTGGCTCACCCGAATTCTTCCGCATGACACGGGGGCTAAAGGTCAAGAAGACGTGAAGAAGCGAACTCAGGAAGGGCGCAGACCCACCGCTGGGTGGCCATCGCTTTCACGCTGACCGTCATTGCCAACTTCGTCGTCCTCGCAAAGGGAACACCACCGCCGTGGGTGACCTACTCGCCGCTGCTGCCCCTCGCCTTGCTCCTGTTCTCCGGTCTATATTTGTTCGCGCTGCCATACGTCGCGAATTGGCGCAGCCGGAGGAGAACATGAAAAAGTCGGAGGCGAGTCAAGGTGAGTCGGCATCGGAACTCATCTCTAAGAGAATCGCCGAGCTCAAGGACTGGCGCGGAAAGGCCCTGGCCAGAATGCGCAAGCTGATCAAGGAAGCAGATCCTGAGGTCGTTGAGGAATGGAAGTGGATGGGCACTCCGATCTGGTCGCACGACGGCATCATCTGCACGGGCGAATCCTACAAGAATCATGTGAAGCTCACGTTCGCAAAGGGCGCGTCGCTGAAAGACCCGGCGCGTCTGTTCAATTCGAGTCTCGAAGGAAACGTTCGCCGCGCAATCGACATCCATGAGGGCGAAGAAGTCGACGAGTCAGCCTTCAAGACGCTGGTTCGCCAGGCGGTTGCCCTGAATAGCTCAAGCAAGTCGAAGCGTTCGAAGAAAGCGAAATCCTGAGGGATCCCGGATAACCGAGACGGTCCTGCTTATGACCAGTTCGAACCGGCGCACCGACTGAGCGGGAGCAGGACGGAAGGCGCTCAGCTATCGGCTGCGCGGCCGCGGGGGTGCCCACACCGCAACTACCATGAGCCGAGAATGTCGAGTTCCTCCCACGTATATGCGACTTGCAGCGTCAGCATCATGATCGCAATCGCGAGCTGCACGCTGCGGCGCCCGCTGATCATGCAGATCACCGACGCCACCATGAAGACCGCCACCTGAGCCAGATACGACGGACGCAGGGCCCACGACGCGCCCTTGAGCAGCGAGTCGACGACATCGACGCTGTTCGCCAGGATCAGGGCGCCGAAGAACCAGCGTCTTCCACCCATGAAGTATGCGTAGGAATCGTCCACGCCTTCCATGTCCTTCGGCACGAGGATCACGGCCATCAGGAACAGAACGATCGCATACAGGATCACGAACAGGTAAAGGCCGTACGTCCACTTGATGTCGAGTTCGTGGAACTTGAATTCCCACCACCAGAACGACAACAGCCATGCGATGACGAAGCCGACCCAGAGCAGGTAGACCGCATCGAGCCGGATCGGCGGCCCATGCCGGAGTCGATGTACTGCGGTGCCGAGCGCGCTCAGGACGTGAGTGAGCGCCAGGCCCACGACGATCGACACCAACGCCATCACGTATTCGAAAGTGCCCATCGTCGCTCCTGACTACCGAATCGTGCATCGTCGGTGCGGCAGATCGTTCGATTGCTGCGAGAACAGGCCAGCGTTCGTCACCGTGGCTGCTAGCGTAGCCGAAAAGAGTCGGCACATTCATTTTCCGTCAAGGCACTCCTTCGCCCTGCGGCGCGCAGGCCAAAGCGGGGCGTTGCGGTATGATCAACTCGTACTGAGCTACAGTCGCTTGCTGCGGGTATTGGCACGATGCTGCGGTTTGTCGCGGCCACCGTGCCCTCATGCTGCACCTCGATTTGAAACAAACCCCATGCGCCATGCTGGAGTCGGAATGAAGCATCTGCTGCTTGCTGCGATTCTCCTGCCGTGTGCCACCTACGCGGGCAATACGCCAGGGCCGGCGTCCATCCACGCGCACCAGGACGAACACGCGGACACCAAGGCGGTGCTCGCGACCGTCAACGCTGTGTTCGCGGCGTTCGAGGCCGGGGACGCGGATGCGATGCTGCGTCAGGTATATCCTGATGGCCGAGTAACCGCTTCAGGGATGCGCGGGGATGGTGCATCGAACCTTCGGCAGCAGACCTGGACCGTGTTCGCCGGGCGCATCAAGCCCGATGCGGGTTTTCAGGAGCGAATCTCCGATCCGGAGATCCACATCGACGGCGACATCGCGATGGTGTGGGCGCCGTTCGTCGTGCGTATCGCCGGGAAGGTGAGCAATTGCGGGTTCGATCATTTCGATCTCGTCCGTGAGAATGGCGTCTGGAAGGTCATGAACCTGACGTTCTCGTCGCGCATCAATGGATGCGCTCCGGGTTGATTCGGTTCGACCGTGGTTGGCAGCGTTCCGAATGGCGGTCAGAAAGTCAGGTTTACACCTTTGAAAACGCCAGCTTCTCGAGCAGCGCTACCCAGCGTGGATCGGCATGCAGGGGCGCAGAAACGGATCGGTGAGCACGCGGGAAAGTCCCGCGTCGCTTTGCGTGCAGGCGCGATCGAGTGCGGCGAACGCCACGTCATACTCGCCCCGCCAGGCGTGCGCTTCGGCGCTCTGCATTGAAAAACCGTTCGCGTATTTCGCTTCGAGTTCGTTCAGTGCCGCGTTCGATTGCTCTTCGTTGCCGAGCGACGATCGATCTCACCCGCCAGGTGATGCCGGTCGTCGAGAACAACGGCCTCGGCCTCGCGTGCAATCCGTTCGACGCCACCAACAAGCGCTTGGTGAAGAACCGCATCGCCGTCGTGCAACGCGGCGTCTGCGCCTTCGTCGTCAAAGTGAAGAACGCCCAGGACGCCGGCGCGGTCGGCGTGATCGTCGTCGACAACGCACCCGGTGATCCGCCGGCAGGCATGAGTGGCGCCGATCCGACCATCAAGATTCCGTCCGTACGCGTCAGCTTGAACGACGGCCTCACGTTGCTCAACGCCATGAACTTCAACATTCCGTCGGGCCGCTCGGTGAACGAGAAGGTGCGCCTGTTCTCGGACTTCTCGCAGCTGGCCGGCGCCGACGCCGGCGGTCGTCCCCAGATGTACACGCCGAACCCGTACCAGCCGGGCTCGTCCGTGTCGCATTGGGACACGATCGCGTTCCCGAACCTGTTGATGGAGCCGGCGATCAACACCGGTCTGACGCAGTCTGTCGAACCGCCGCAGGATCTGACGCTGCCCCTGCTGAAGGATCTTGGCTGGTAATCGCTCCAGGCGACAGTGCAATCAAAGGCGGCGCCGGGCAACTGGCGCCGCTTTTTTTTGGTCAAACAGGTCAGACCACGAAAGTCAGGACCTGATTCGCGCCGGCAACGAAGTCAATCACATCGACCTCTCCGGTCCGTGAAAATTTCGCGTCGGAGGTGATGGATGTGAAGTTTTCGCGATATGGGGCCAGGCTGTTTTCTTTTTGTAATCCCTTCACGCTGGGCATCCCTGGTTTCTCGTCGCCCTCGCTGATTCATTCCGAGTCCCATGCAAGCCTCGCGACCAGCGGCAGATGATCGGAAGCACGCCGCGCGAGGCGGCTGCGATGTACACGGGCGCGCCGCAACATCGACGCTGGCGATGTCCAGATGCGATCGAGGGCCAGCAACGGGAGCGGTGACGGAAAGGTCGCGTGCGCCGGCGATTCGCCGAAGTGCTGGTGCAGCCAGCGCAGCGGACGGCCTTGCAGGAACCATTCGTTCAGATCGCCGAGCAGAACGGTCGGCAGCGCAGGTCCGGCGCGTATGGTGTCGAGCAGTCGTTTGACTTGCTCGCGGCGCTCGGATGGCCGCAAGCCAAGATGCGTGGCGATCACGCGCAGCGGCGCGCCTTCGCAGTCGACGACCGCGTCGATCGCGCCACGCGGCTCGCGGCGGGCGACATCGAGCTTCACCTGAGCCGCCGAGACGATCGGAAAGCGCGAGAGCAGACCATTGCCGAAGTCGCGTTCGGTGCTGCGAATCGTCGGTCCGGCGATCGCGTGGAAGCCGGTCTCGCGCTGCAGGTACGCGAGCATGTCGAAGCCGTCCGCGCGCAGTTCGAGTTCCTGCAGGGCGATGATGTCGGCGCCGATTTCGGCGAGCACGCGCGCAATGCGATCGGGCGCGAAGCGCCGGTCGATGCCGACTGCGCCGTGCGTGTTGTATGAAGCGATGACGGCGTCGTTGCGCATGCTGGCGCAGTCACGCGTCCGCGCCGGCGCGGCGCAAGCGCCGGTGGATCGTAATCGTAATCGCGGCGATGGCGACGCCGACGAGCCCCAGCAAGGCCCAGGTCCAAGGGCCCGGATGTAGCAGTGCGGCGATCAGGCGATCGATCAGCAGTGCGTTGAGAATGATGCCGGGCAACATGCCGAGCGCCGTGCCAATCAGGTACTGCACGCGCGCGACGTGCGCGGCGCCGGCGATCACGTTGACGACGCTGTACGGCGCGACCGGGACGATGCGAATCAGCATGATCGCGAGGATACCCTGATGCGACATGCGCCCGGTCAGCAGGCGCAGCGGCCGGTCGAGGCGGGCGCGCAACCTCGCCGCCGGCAGCAGGCGGCCGATCTCGTAGAGCACCCACGCATTCAGCAGCGAGCCGAGCAGTGCGTAGCAGATGCCGGACAAAGGTCCGAACACGATCATCGTGGCGGCGATCAGCACATTGACCGGCGCTACGACGAGGCCGCCTGCAACGAACGCGGCGAGGACGGCGAGTGGGGCGAGCGGACTGTCGCCGAGTTCGTGCGCGGCGGCGACCAGGCGCGGGACGTCGGCCCATTCGCGCAGCGGCGTGTCGAGCCAGAGCAGCGCAAGCGAAATCAACACGGCGCCGAACGCGACGATGCGAACGATTCGCCGCTGCATCGCGCTGCGCCGTGCTGCCGCGGCGTGCAGGATCGCCTCGGCCGACTGCGACGGTGGTTCGGGGTCGATGATCATGACAACCGGCGGCGCAGCATCGCTAATTCGACTCACTGAAGGGATTGGCGGATCTGAGCCAGCACGCCAAGCCTGAGGAGAAACGCCAGAGTCAGGCAACCTCGACAAGGCTATTGTATGAGAACCGCCTCGTCATCCGCGGATGCGGCGGCGACGGACGCCTGTAGCTCCGCCGGTCTGCGGGTATTGTCGAGCTTCGAATCACCGGTGTGTCTGCAGACTTGCCCAATTTGGTCTGAGCAATGCTTGCCTCGCAGCTGGCGACCTCATCCTTCCATGGTCTGCCCATGATTTAGCGCGTGCTGCTGGAGCATGTGGCAGCACGCTCGATGTTGGAGGAAGTGGGGCGGTTCATTTTAGCCACGAACAAAAGGGGCCAGGTTGGCCTGACCCCTTTCGTTTGCGAACTGTTGCTGCGAGTCTGTCTACTTTGGGCTTGAGGCTATTCCCCGAGTCCGACGTTGACCTCGACGCGCCTGTTCTTCGCCCGGTTTTCAGGCGAGTCGTTCGGCACGACCGGGTTGGTCAGACCGTACCAGAGAACCACGAGCCGAGCGCTATCGATGCCTTTTTCCTTCAGGTAGCCCGCGACCATGTCGGCGCGTTTGCGCGACAGGCCCTCGTTGTAGTCCTTGGTTCCGGCGTCGTCCGTATACCCGGCGATGACAGCGTAGGACTTCGGCTGGCTCTTCATGAACGTGGCGACCTGGTCCAGTTCGGCCTTGTCCTTGTCGGCGAGTTCGGTCCCATTGAACGTGAAGTTCAAGTGGTCCGCCTTGAGGCCGATGATCTTCGTCTGGGTGGTCGTTACGACGTGTTCGGTAACCTTCACGTCGAACAGCGCACCGGTCGTGTATTCCGGGCGGTCAATGAACGTGGCAAGCGGGATCACGCGCGAGCAGGAGTTGAGGGACGCGATCTCCTGGTTGAGACTGGGTTCTCTTTCCGGCTTCGCGGTGCTGATGATGTAGAAGCAGACGTCGTAGTTCTTCACGATGTTCCTGGCAATTCCGCCCGGCGGGTCGCCGGTGTATTCGCCGTCATAGAAAAGGAAGACCGCGGTTCTTCCCTTCAAAGGCTTGAGGACGTCCTCGAGCTTCATCAAAGCGGACTTCAGAGGGGTCGGTCCCTTGCCTTTTACCGGGACCTTCTGCAGAGCCGCGGCGACGTTCGCGCGGTTGTAAACCGACACCGGGTAGATGACCTCCCACGGCGTATAGGTGAAGATTCCCATCTGGTGCCCAATCTCCGGGAAGTAGGTGTTTCTCCCGTTGATGACTCTTGCCACAGCCTGGATATTGGTTTCCTTCGTGCCCCTGAATTCATCGTTCATCGAGGATGATGTGTCGAGCAGGAAGATTGCGTTGTCTGCTACCTTGACCAGTTGTTCCTTCTTGACGACGTTGTTGACCAGGTCTTCCTTGGTGATGATCTCGACGGCGAGCAGCGGTAGCGCGATGAGGCAACCGACAGCTCCCAGCAAAATCCCCTTCATAACTCCAGATTTTCGGTTCATGATCTTCTCTCCGCTTGTGTCCCCTTTTTGCATGCTCCCGCTGCGAGCACACACGTGCAATTGGACCTAGGGACCATCTACCAAGGCCGGATTGCGGAACATTTGTCATCGGCCCGTAGCGTTCCTGGAGAGCGGATGGGAAATTTCATTGCAGCTTTTCGGAGAAAACAGGCGGCAAAACAGGGGGCATAGCCGCCTTTCTCAGAGAATTCATGAGCGGCGATGGACTCTGACCTCGTGCTCGTCCAAAGCGGCTGCGTTCGGTTCGCGGCCCCGTCAGGGTTGCCTTGTGATGGTGGCTCGTGGCTGCCGGCAGGCGCTGATCCAAAGCCTGATCGGCAGTCGTTGCTACAGCGCCTTGGCTCATCATCAAGTAGCATCGACATCCAGCTATGCTGTCAGACAGTGGTGGCGTCCCCAAGGCAGCGTCCTGCTGCCGAGGCCGCCCAGGCGTGGAGATGGAAGCCAAATGTCCACCGAACAGGATGCAGCGAACGATCGGACCGAACCGGCCGCAACGCCGGCGATCGATCTGGCGACGATTCCCGACGAGGAATTGCTTGGCCTGCGCCTGTCGGAACTGCCGGTGCGGATCGAAGGCACGTGGCTCGAGGCATGCATCACGCAGCTGTACGACGAGCTCAAGGCAAAAAATATACCGTTCCAGCCAGGCTGCTATCTTGCCGACGAATGGCTGACGCCGGAGAACGAGCCGGTCATCGGGGTCCCGTTCTATCTGGCGCATCCGCGCCTGATCAAGCTGCAGAAGAAGATGCTGCTCGAGGCGGAAGGCGACACGCACGAGTGGTGCATGAAGCTGCTGCGTCATGAAGCCGGCCACGCGCTCACTTATGCCTACGATCTCAATCGCAAGCGCAGCTGGCAGCGCGTATTCGGGCATCCGTCCGAAGCCTATCCGGAAACGTATCGCTTTCGCCCGTACAGCAAGAGCTTCGTTCGCCACCTCGATTACTATTACGCGCAGTACCACCCGGATGAGGATTTCGTCGAAACGTTCGCGGTCTGGCTGACGCCGGGCCTGGACTGGCGCAGCAAGTACGCCGGTTGGAAAGCACTGGAAAAACTTCTGTTCGTCGACAAACTGATGGCGAGCATCGCCGGCAGGCCACCGCTGCGCGCGAGCGGCCGCCGGTTGTGGAAGATCTCGGCGATCCGCAGCACGCTCAAGCGCTATTATCAGAAGCGCCGGATCACCGAAGCCGAGGACTTTCCGGAATTCCACGATGCCAATTTGCGCCGCATGTTCAACGAGGGGCAGGCCAAGAACGAAAAGCGGCGCGCGGTCGCGAAGTTGCTGCAGTCACATCGCAAATCACTGCTGACCACTGTGTCGAACTGGACAGGCGAACGACGCTTCATGGTCAACGAGGTCTACAAGGCGGTTCTCCAGCGCAGCCGCGCGTTGCGCCTGGTGACTGAGGACCCGGACACGGTCGCCCTGTTGCAGCTGGCAACGTATCTCACGACGCTGATGATGAACTACCGTTACACGACGCGCCTGCGCGGGGAGCTCTAGCTTATGGCCACGCGTGTGCTCATGGTCTTCGACTTTCCACGTGCGGTGAAACCCGACTACGACTTCGCCGAGGAATTCGCCGATCCGGACGGCAGCTATACCGAGAACGATGTCTACCAGGCGCTGCTCGAGTGCGGCTATGAGGTGCATCGCCTGAGCCTGTTCGACGACGTAAGGCCGCTGCTGGATGCCGTTCGCGACGTCAAGCCGGATGTGATCTTCAACCTCTGCGACACGTTCAAGAATGTCACGCATTGGGACAAGAACATTCTGGCCACGATGGAGCTGCTGGACATTCCGTGCACCGGCGCCAGTTCAAGCGCGTTGTTCCTGTGCAACGACAAGGGACTGTGCAAGAAGATCCTGCGCTTCCATCGCGTGCGCGTGCCGCGATTTCATGCGTTTTATCGCGGCCACAAGGTGTGGCTTCCAAAAACGCTGAAGCTTCCGTGCATCATCAAGCCGCTGACCGAGGAAGCCTCGCGCGGCATTTCGCAGGCCTCGATCGTTGACGACGAAGCAAGCTTTCTCGCCCGTGTGAAAATGATCCACGAGCGCATGAATCTCGATGCGATTGCCGAAGAGTACATCGACGGGCGCGAACTGTATGTCAGCATCATCGGCGATCGCGCGCTGCGGATATTACCCGCGCGCGAAATGACCTTCGGCCAGATGGACGAAGACGAACCGCGCATCGCGACGTACAAGGCAAAATGGGACGATACCTATCGCAAGCGCTGGGGCATCAAAAACCATTTCGCGAAGACGCTGGATGCGGAACTGCAGAAGCACATCGACGATGTCTGCAGGCGCGCCTATCGCGCTCTCAACCTGCGCAGCTACGCGCGCTTCGACCTGCGCGTGACGGCATCCGGGCAAGTCTACGTCGTCGAACCCAACGTCAACCCATGCATCGCGAAGGACGACGAATTGGCGCAGTCTGCGCTGAAGGCGGGCATTGCCTACACGACGTTGATCCGCAAGGTCGTCAATCAGGCGCTGCGGCGCAAGGGCTAGCAGCGGGGCAGGCACTCTCGGGAGGCATTCGGAACGCTCGCCACCGGCGATTCGGAAGATCAACCCGGGCGCGATCCCCGAGATCTGATTACTTCTTCGTGCTCCTACTCGAATCCGTACCTGAATATCTCGTCATCCTGCCGCTCGACCGCGCCGGCGCTACTGGGATAGGCGCGTGGCGTGCCGCGCTGATCGGTGCTCGGCAGGTCGAAGTAGTCGATGCCGATCGCAGGGCTGCCGGGCAGCGGAATATGGGTTTGGGTTGGACCGCCGAAATAGCCGAGGATCGAAAGCATCGGATCCGTGTTGATGAGATCGTACTCGTAGGCAAGGCCAGAACCGCTATCGCTGATGAGGTTGCCGGATCGCGACGCCATGACCGCGCCTGCTCCGACCGCGCCAAGGTTCGGCAATGTGTTCTTGGCAATGATCGAGTTTTCGAACGTAGTAGTGGCGGGTGCGCCCTGATCGACCGTGGCAATGCCGCTTGCTACGCCGCCGTGTTTGTTGACGATTGTGGCATTGAGCAACGCCAGGGTTGGGGCGATGCCGCCAAAATTGACGTTCTGCACTCCGCCATAGCTCGCGTTTGCCGTATTGCCGCTGATCGTGCTGTTGATTACGAAAGCAACACCCGGCTGGTAGTTCATCAGACCGCCAGCGAAGTTCGCCGTGTTGCCGCTGATCGTCGAAGCGATCACGGTCAGGATGCCGTTGTTCTGGATGCCGCCCGCGTTGCTCGTGGCAGTGTTGTCGCGAACGGCGCATTGAAACAGCGTCAGGTCACCGAAGTTGGCGATGCCCCCTCCGAAGCCATTCTTGCCATTGGCGATGGTCAGCCCGGACATGAATACCGTCACCCCGGGATTTACCGCGAGGACTCCGTAGTCCCCTCCGGTGTCGCGGCGTAGCGTGAGCCGGTCGGCGCCAGTGCCGATCAAAGTAAGGCTGCTCGTGATGTTCGGCAGCGCGGCCGTGAGGTTGGTGGTTTGCGCCGCCGAGGCAAATGGCGAATCGGCGAACTGGATATCGTCTGCTCCACTGCCGTCGGCGTTCGCGGCTCGCGCAACGTGCATGAAGCATCGCAGGTGCCGTCGCCCGGATCGGCGGCGCTCGTGACGACCAGCGGGCGCATTTCCACTGCACCGATGTCGACCACGCCGCCCTGCGGACGTGGGACACCGCGCTGGTCCGTCAGTCAGTCTGACCGCTTGTGCGATCCGAAATCATGCCGGGGCCGCGGGAGGTTCAGTCGTAACCGGACGAAAAAATCCAGCCCGACAACGTTGAGTCCGCCTGCAGGGTGCCGATATCGCAAGGGCAAGCGCGGATCAAATCGCGCTGGTCGACCGGTTCACGCAGCAGCAGGGGCCGGCACACTTTCATAGTATGCTGCCCTGAAGACAGGCTCGGAATATACTTTCGCCTGAGCAGGCGTTTTTTCGCTTTTGCCGCAATACCTGCAAGCAACATCCAGCTGTCTTCTACCTGACCGAGTGGAGTCGCCGATGACTCGAAAGACCGCCAAGGATTTTCATCCGCAAGCGCTGAAGCTGTTCGATCAGTACGTCCATGGTCTGCTTTCGCGGCGCGACTTTCTGCAACGCGCCGCGCAATTCGCCGCCGTCGGCGTAACCGGCGAAGCGCTGCTGACGGCGTTGAGTCCACGCTTTGCCGAGGCCCGGCAGGTCGCGGACGATGATCCGCGGATCAAGACGCGCTACGTGGAACTCCCATCGCCGAAAGGCTACGACAAGTTGCGCGGATACTTGGCGCAGCCGGCCAAAGCCAAGGGCAAGCTGCCGACCGTGCTCGTGGTGCACGAAAATCGCGGCCTGAATCCGCATATCGAAGACATCACACGACGGCTTGCGATCGACAACTTCATTGCGTTCGCTCCGGATGCATTGTTTCCCCTTGGCGGCTATCCCGGCGACGAGGACAAGGCGCGCGAACTGTTCGGCAAACTGGATCAGGCCAAGACGCGCGAGGATTTCCTTGCGGCGGAGGACTATCTGAAACACCTGCCCGAGGGCAACGGCAAGGTCGGCGTGGTGGGCTTCTGCTACGGCGGCGGAATTGCCAACTTCCTGGCGACGCGCGTTCCGGACCTCGCGGCAGCCGTTCCATTCTATGGAGCCCAGCCCGCGACTGAAGACGCCGCGAAGATCAAGGCGCCGCTCCTGCTGCAGTACGCGGGAAAAGACGAGCGCGTCAATTCAGGCTGGCCAGCGTATGAGCAAGCCCTGAAAGCGGCGGGAGTCAAGTATCAGGTATACATTTATCCCGATGTCGAGCACGGTTTCAACAACGACACTACGCCACGCTACGACGAGGCCGCGGCAAAGCTCGCATGGGAACGGACGGTCGAGTTTTTCAACAAATATCTGCGAGCGTGAGGCCGTAACCGAACACTCTTGTTGTCAGAAGCGCGCGACGATCTCAACCCGCTTCGACGCGCCAGCCGGAACGACTACAGTTTCCCCATCCGCGTCGATACGCAAGGCACGGCCGTCGAGTGTCGCGGACTGCACGCGCCGGTCGCCGGGGGCGCGCAGGCGCAGATGAATCTCGGCGGCGATTCCGGTCGCCGGCAGATCGAGCATCGCGCGTATCGTGCGTGATTTGAGCTGCGAGGCAATCGTGTAGCCGACGCGGCCCCAGCGCGTCGGTGCGGCCTCGACCACGATCTTCTTGCCTTCCTCGAGCCAGGCGCGCGGCGTTGCCTTGGCAAGCCACAGCATTTCGGCCTCGGGATACTCGAATACGAGCAGCCAGCGCGTCAGCATCGAAGCGACGAGTTGCGCCGGCGTGCAGTACGGCGCTGCTTCGTTCGCTTCGAGCGGCTTGCGCGTTTCGGGCGCCATCCAGCTGCCGCGCGTGTACTGGTGCGCCATGTCGCTGTACAGCACGAGCAGGGCTTCGCGCACGCGGTCGGACTGGATCAGGCCATAGCCATGACCGTAAGTCAGGAATCCGGCGGCGACCCCGGTGTGATATCCGTACGCACTCGGCAGGCCAAGCAACGTGTCGTAATGCGAGGCGCGGTATGCCGTGATCAGGCCGACTTGTTCCGCCGTGAGGCTGCCGGAATACAGCATCTCCATGTAGGCCCGGTAGGAGCGGTATTGCGGATCGGCGGCATCGTGCGCGACGGCAATATGGAACGGTTCCTTGACGCCGGCTATTGCCGGTAGCACTGTCTGGCCATCGACTTGCAGCAGTGAGCGCGCGATCGCCGTGTCGATATCCTTGCGCAACGCCGTCGCCTCGTCGACGAGATGGGTTCCCCACGCTGCAAGCTTGCCGTCGCCGCTTTGTGCGCCGAGCCTCTGCCAAACCTTGCCGAGATCCCGGAAGCCGCGCGCGGCCTCGGTGCTGTTCGAGAAATATGGCGCGACATAGCGCGACGGATCCCTGTCGAGGCTCGAGTCCGCCTCGCTCCAGCCTGCGAGCATGCCGTAGGCCGGATCGTCGCGCGGCAACTTCAGCGCGTTGGCTCGCAGCGACAGCAGCAGGTTCGTGATCGCGTCGATGCGCGAGCGCCAGGTCAGTAGACGTTGCGGATCGCCGCCGTAGTTCGCGTACTGCGCTAGCACCGTCAGCATGCGGCCGAACTGCCCAGTCTCCGGGCCGCGGTAGAGCAGAGCGCCATTGTCGCGCACGAACTTGCCGAAGTAGTTTTCGATGTAGCGGCCGGCGCGCTCGATCAAACCCCAGTCGAGCATGGCTGCCGTTTCGACCGTGAACGTGTCGGGGAAACCGTCGTGCTCGGTGCCGGCGTAATCGCGGTCGTAGGCGCCATACTTCGGCCAGTCGCCAACACGCGTCATGATCGCGCGGACCAGACCGAAGCGCGCCATGTTCGCGACGCGCGGATCGGGAAGATCTATGTGCATGCCAGGCGCGAGGATCGTGTCCCAGCCGTGCTTCAGCGCAAGCAGGTCCGCATAGAACGGTTCGGGCGGCGAGCCGCGATCGGGCGGAAACGGGTGGTACGAGTCGATCACGCGGCTCCACTGCGGCGTGCCATCGACGACGCGGGTCACGCGATACCAGACCGGTTGCGCGCTGTCATTGCCATTGACCAGCCGCAGCGGGGCGAATGCGAGCATCTCGGTCCAGACATGTGTGTCCTGGGGATAGACGAACCGGTGCACCGGCAGGTAGCCGCCAACCAGACCGTCCCACACCTTGCCTTGCTTGCGCACGGCATCGATTGCGGGATCGTAGACGGCCGGATCGAAAGTCGGCGTGCGTCCGCCATAGAAGATGCCGATCTTGTCCAACGAGTCGGGCGTGCCGACGAAACCGTGCGCGCCGGACTTGAAATCGCCGATCGGTGGGAAGGCGGATGCGATCTCCGCATACTCGGGATCGCCGGGTTTCGCCAGGATTTGTGCTGCGAGCAGGTCGGCCGGGCTGGCGAGAATCTCCTCCGCGCTGTGGCCAAGGAAAACATGCGCGTCGGGTTCGTTCGATTCGAGAGTCTTGGCAAGTTCGAGCCGCACGCCGTCCGGATCGACGAAACGCAGCGCACCGTCCTTGTGCACGAAGTCCTCGACGATCGCATACGGCTGCGGAGCCGCGCTGATCGCCATCAACGTCCACGCGCCGAAGCGCTGCCCTTGCCCTACGATTGCGTGACTGGTGCCTTGTGCCAGTTCGACGTGTGCCGGATCGACGAAGCGCGCGACGCGCATGGCCGATGCGTCGCCCCTCGCGGCTGCGGCAGGCATATCGAGTAGCGAAGCAGTGAAAATCAGGCACGCCGTTACATGGCGTAAGCGAAATTCCAGGCGTCGCGCGAAGTGCGGAAACGGTGTCACCCTCATGATCCGGATTTTTTCGATGCGCGGGTGGCCAATCTTGGCAGAAAAGAGCATCGGCAGAAAACGCTATCCCCATGCCCGCGTTTGCTATTCTGCACGTCAACGGAACCAGGTGCCCTTCAGCCCTCACCCATGCGTGTCATCCATTCTCCCCTGCATGCCCGTCACGATGGTGGCATCGAATTGCATCGCGGCGAACTCGTTGCGTCTTTCGAGATGCCGGCGCGAGTCGAATACATCCTGCGCGCACTCGAGCGCGCCGCGATGCCGGTCGAGGCGCCGCGTGACTTCGCATCGCAGACATTTCTGAAGGTGCATGATGCGGGCTTCGTCGAGTTCCTGCGCGACGCGCATGCGCGATGGCGCGCGGCCGGCATGTCGGGCAGCATGTTGCCGAGCGGCTTTCCGGCGCGTGGATTGCGCCGCGACCGGATTCCCGCCGGCATCAACGGCATGATGGGCTATTACTCGTTCGATGCCGGGACTCCGATCGTCGAGGGCACATGGGATGCAGTTCTCGCCGCGGCACAGTGCGCGTTGACCGCCGCAGCGCTTGTTGCCGAAAGCGAACGCAGTACCTACGCGATGTGTCGCCCCCCCGGGCATCATGCCGGCCGGTCGACCTACGGGGGCTACTGCTACCTCAACAACGCGGCGCTGGCGGCACAGGAGTTGCGCGACCGGGGTCTTGCACGCGTCGCAGTGCTCGACGTCGACTACCACCACGGCAACGGCACCCAGGAAATCTTTTACGCGCGCGACGACGTGCTGTTCGTGTCGATCCATGGCACGCCGGAAACCGAATATCCATATTTTCTCGGTTACGCGGACGAACGCGGAATCGATGCAGGCGAGGGGTTCACACGCAACTTTCCGCTGCCGGCCGGAACAGGTTGGGATGCTTATCGCGTCGCGCTTGCCGAGGCGCTGGAAGAGATCGGACGGTTTGGCGCCGACGCACTCGTGGTTTCGCTCGGTGTCGACACGTTCGAAGGCGATCCGATCAGTTCATTCCGGCTAGCGCGCCGCCACTTTCCGCAGATCGGGGCGATGATGGCTGCGCTGCGTCTGCCGACGGTACTCGTGCAGGAAGGTGGCTACGCAGTCGAGGAAATCGGAGAAAACGTGGTCGATGTCCTCTCGGCGTTCTGACAGCGAGGCCGGTTTCGAGGCTTTTTTCATTTCTTTACCCCGTGACGGCTGCTCCAGATCCTGACGAATGACCTGGCCGGCGCTTTTTTTAACGCCCCGCCCGGTAGAATCCGTTCCGTCAGCCACGCAAGCGAATGCAATGAAGACCAGACGGCTTCGCATCACGACAATTGGTTTCGCCAGTGTGTTGTCCTTGTCGGCATGGGCACAATCGTCGCCGCAACCACTCGACCTCAAGGTGCCAGCGGACAACGCGGCGGTCGATGCCGCTGACGTGGAAGCGGTCCGGCAAGGCGCCGCCGTTTCGCCTTCGTCGGCGCTGCCGTCGGCCTATCATTACGACGATCCGAATCCGCGAAATCGCATGACCCAGGCGCCTCCATGCAACGACGCGACGTACACGCAGCCGCAGGTGCATGGCAGCGCTGAAGCCGGTGTGGTCGGCGGCAACCATGTCAGCGGCAACTATCAATCCGGAGTCGTTCACGTCACCAAGGCGTTCGGCAGTTGCGACGCGCCAACCGGTGGCGTGGGCATTTCGATCGGCGTCACCAAGGGCGACTTCAACAACCCGCATGGCTTGCACCACTAGGGTCGATCGGACGCAACGCATGTAGCAGGGGCGATTGGCCGCCGGGTCATTGCCCGTGCGTCTTCGCCGCCATTGCCTGCATCGCCTTCGCGAAGCCTGCTGCTTCCAGGGCCTCGGCCGTGATGCGCACGGCGAGTTCGTCGCCGACGTACGGGATGCCTTCGCCGACGCCAAACTCCGAGCGCTTGATCACGGCACTGGCGCTGAAACCCGCCGCGGGCACTTCCAGCATCGGATACACGCCGACGCGATTGAGATGCGCATCGAGGGTGATCGGCCGCGTCGTGCCGTGTGCGGTCAGGTTGCCGTGGATTCGCAGGTTGCCGGCATCATCCAGGCGCTCGACGCGCGTGCTGAGGAACCTGAGCTTCGGATAGCGCTGCGCATCGAGGAATTCTGCGGACTTGAGCTTCTGATCGAGCACCGCCACGTGCGAATGCACGCTGTCGGCCACCATAGTCACGTCGACCGAGCTGTTGGCAACGTCATTGGCGTCCCACATCAGCGTGCCGCTGACATCGTCGAAACCGGCCTCCGGATTCGAGTATTGCAGATGGTTCCAGCTGAACTGCACGTGGGTGTGGGCCGGGTCGAGCGTGTAGGCGACCGGCGCGGCTGCGGCGCATGCGCTGGCAAGAAGGCAGGACAAGGCGACGAGTGAGCGCATGATTTTCTCCATGTTTGACGAGTACCTGCTTATTCGTCGAACGAGACGGAGCGAAATCGACATCCAGCGCAGGGATAAATGAATTGCTTCCGATCGCTCGTGCAGGTGCGCTCGAAGCAGTCAGTCGTTGGCGAACACCTTTGGCTCCGAGCGGGTGTACGACCAGGTTCCGTCAGCTGCGCGCTGGAACAGGTAAAGATCGTAGCGCCCCTTGCGCTGAAGCGTCGGGAATGCCGCCAGCGACGCCGTGTGAAATCCCCACTGTTCAGACGCAGGACGCACCAGTGCGGCGAATGCCTCCGTGGCTTCGGCTTCCCGGTCTTTCACGTCGGCGCCGGGAGTGGCGCTGACATATTCGATGGCGAACGAGTCCTGGCCGACATCGCGATCGTCGTGTTCGGTGCCCCAGACGAGATTGAACGAAGTCACCTTGAGCATCTTTCCGGACTCCAGTTTCTCGCCATGCCACAGGGTGCGGAAGTGGTCGTCGCAACCGGCGATGAACAGCAGTAACAGGGCAGGCAGGAAGGCGAGGGGCTTCATGGCAGATTTTCTGCTTCGGTCAGTGGGCCTGCAGCCACGCTAATGCCGCTTTCGGTCGAAACAGGGGCGAATCCGGGACAAAACGCGTTTCGGCAAGGGCGGGTCTAGGCGCCCGTAGCCTCGTACTTCGGAAACGCCAACCGATCGAGCAGCGCTGTATAGCGTGGATCGCCGCGCAACGGGTGAAGAAAACGGTTCGTGCGGATGCGGGCAAGACCGGAATCGGTTTGCGTGCATGCGCGCTCGAGCGCGGCGAATGCGGCATCGTGGTTCCCGCGCCAGGTTTGCACGTCGGCAATCTGGATCGAGAAACCGTTGGCGTACTTTGCTTCGAGCTCCGCCAGCGCCTGCGCCGATTCGCGTTCGTGGCCGAGCGAATGCTCCGCCATTGCGATTCCTGCCTGGCGATAGGCTGCTCCGGCCTGCAGGTAAATGGCCAGCGCGGCTTCGGGTTTGCCTTCGAACAGATCGAGGCCGCCGAGCACGTAGCGAATCCAGCTCGACTCCGGATTGAGATCGAGAGCACGCTGCAGCGCCGTGCGTGCTTCCGCCATCCTTCCAGTGTCTCGAAGCAGCGCGCCATAGAAAAACCAGGCGAGCCATGACAACGGGTCGTCCTCGGTTACGGTCTTGGCTATCGCCAGCGATTCGGGTATGCGGTCCACGTACTGCAGCACGAGCCCATATTGCAGCCGGGCCTCGCTCGAGTTCGGATCGAGCTCCAGGGCACGCTCCAGGTCCTGCAACGCACCAACCCAGTTCCAGAGATTGCGGCTGCGCAGCCGGCCGCGGATGACATAGCCGTCGGCCAGTTCCGGCGCCAGCGCGACCGCGTGATTGGCCGACGCCAGCGCTTCCATCTGCAACTCGGCGCGCCGTTCGGAGTCCTCGCAGAAGTCGGCAACTGAATTCTCGGCGTAGGCAAGGGCCGCATAGGCGGGGGCATACGTCGGGTCGAGCTGCACGGCGCGCTGGAATGCGGCCATCGCGTGGCTGAAGTCTTCGTAGCGGCCGCGCCGGAAGATACCCTGCCCAAGCAGAAACTGATCGTGCGCCGCCGTGTTGCTGGTCCGATGCTGGTTGGTCAATTGCTGTTCCGGCATCAGCCTGACCTTGAGAGCCTCGACAACGGCCTGGGCGATCTCGTCCTGCGCCTTGAACACATCTGTCAGCTCGCGATCGTAGGTTTGCGACCACAAGTGGGAATTGTCTGCTGCGCGAATAAGTTGCGTGTTGATGCGCAGCGTATTGCCATGCTTGCGCACGCTGCCCGCGAGGAGCGTCGCAACCTTCAGCGCCTTGCCAATCGTGGCCGCATCGACGTCCTTGCCCTTGAACGAAAACGACGACGTGCGCGCAACGACGCGCAACTGCGGCAGTTGGGCCAGCAGGTTGAGAAGTTCCTCGGCCAGGCCGTCAGAGAAATATTCCTGATCCTTCGCCTGGCTCATGTCGGCGAAAGACAGCACCGCGATCGACTTGTCGGATGGTGCTTCGGCCGAGCCGGCGTCGTCGGGCAGCAGCGAATCTGGTCGTGCGGCCCTGCCCTGGTTTTCGGCAGGGGCATCGAGTTCGCGCCGCCAGCCGGTAGCCGGCGACCATTCGTAATACCATGACAAAAGTATGGAAATCGGAAATCCGCCAAGGACCGCGACGATGACCAGGCGCACCGTCCAGTTCGGCATGTCGAAATACGGCGCCACCTGCGTCGCGATCTGGACGACCAGCCAGCCACCCGCGGCATAGAACGCCGCGGTGCGGTGAACATGGCGACGCTTCAGTTCACTAAAGATCGAAATCATTGGAATCCTGTTCGCAGAGTGCCAATTTTACGCGGGGAAAGGCGCAACGAACAGAGCCGGCAGCGGGATAGGGCGCTATACGATCAGGCCTGGACGGTCCGGACATATCAAAATCCGGTGCGTGATGTAGGCTTGCCTCCCATGAAATGTCATCGTTTTCTTAACCCGATTGCACGCCGCGCATCAATCGCGATGTCACTGCTGCTCGTCGCGCTTTCCGGTCTGCTGAATGCAGCGCCGGTGACCCAGCCGCAGCCGGCAGCGGCTCCGGCGCAGAAAGGGCCGCTGCTGCGAGCGCGCAAGACCAGCGAGTCGATGATGACGTCCCGGCAAGGAAGGCAGTACCGCATTCTCGTCTCGGCGCCATCAGGCACGCCGCCGGAGAAGGGGCTTCCCGTGCTGTACGTACTGGACGCCGACGGCTGGTTTGGAACCGCCGTCGAAATCGTCAAGATGCGCGAATACGAGAAGCTGGCACCGACAATCGTCGTCGGCGTTGCCTCGCCAAATCATTTCTTCTTCGATCCGTCGCGCAGCTATGACTTCACGCAGCCGGGTTCGGCCGATCCCGACTTCGAAGGAATCCCGCTTGGCGGGGCCGACGAATTCCTGGCCTTTCTCGATCGCAAGCTCAAGCCCTGGGTACGGACTCACTACCGGACCGATGGCGCAAGGCAGGTCCTGTTCGGCCATTCGCTCGGCGGCCTGTTCGCACTGCACGCGATGTTCAAAGAACCGGACGGCTTCGCGATCTACCTCGCAGCGAGTCCGCATATCGGATTTTCGGACAAGGCAATCCTGAAAGAGGCGGCTGCGTTCGAAACGAATCCGCAGCGGCAGACGCCGCGCCTGCTCGTTACCGTCGGCGAACTCGAAGATCATCCGAGTCCCGAGCTCGTGGACGACTATCGCCGCTACTACACCGCACATCCAGAAGACATCCCGGGCATGTCAGTCGCCGAGGCGATCGACGAATTGTTCCGCGAGCCGGAAGACAAATCGTTCGACAAGCGCAGCGAAACGCGGGCACTGGTCGAGCGCCTCGTTGCGAGCGGCGTGCATGCTTCGTTCGCGCAATTTGCCGGCGAAGAGCACATGTCCGCTGCCATCAGCGCGCTCAATCGCGGCATACCGTTCGCGCTGCGTCCCGTGGTTGCGCCACGGCAGTAACGTTTGACGTTCCTGATGGATTTACCGGATCCACGGGTGGAATGCCCGGTCGATCAGTAGAGTGAAACGCCCGCCTTCGCATCCGGGGTTGTTATGACGTAGTCGTAGCCGATCAGGATCGCGCGCGATCCCGGTTTGAGCTTTTCGATGCCTTTGGTGTCGAGCGCCTGGCGGACTGGTTCCAGCGGCACCAGGGTCCAGCTGTCACGCGCAAGCGTACCCGGGTCGATGCCGATGGCGGTGAAGAATTCTTCGGCTTCTTCTCCCTTGTATACCTGCTCGGTGGCCGGATTGCCGGGCTGTGGACGAAAAGCAAGGTTGTGGCCCCCGGTCGGCAGGAAGGCAATGCGCAAGGCGGTCTTGCCGTGAATGCGCGCCATTTCGGTGGCGAGCGTCCCGAGGTCGATGGTATTGATCGACGTGGTTCCGAGCGTCAAGTGCTCGATGCCCATCTTGAACACGACTCTGGGCTCCTTGTCGGCGGCCGCGTTGTAGGCAGTAAGGAAATTCTTCGCCAGCAGGCGCGCGCGGCGTGCATTGTTCTCGTAGTTCTTGCCGTGCATCCACAGCTGATAGACGGCGGCGCTTTCCTTCAGTTCGGCGATGATGCGCTCGGCTTCTGCGTTGCCTTTGAACTGCGCTGCCAGCGCGTCGAAGTCGGCGTCGGTATATCGCACGAGCAGGAAGTCCTGCTGCGCCGCAGTCGCCGCCGCGGCGATTTCAGCGTCGAGCAGTTTCTGCGCGGCCGCGCGCGCTGCGTCGTTTGGCGCGATCGCAACCAGGCGCTTCAGATGAAACGGCGGTGACCCGATGAATTCCTGGTCGACGCCCCACAGATAGGGCGCGCCCTTGGCATCCTGGCCTTGAAAATCGGAGGCCAGAAGGAGGTCGTCCTTGAGGGAGAGGAACGGAATTCCGAGCGGGGTTTCGTGCACGAGCTTGTGCACCCCGTCGACACCAGCGTGCTTGAGCGTGTCACGAATCATTTGTACCGATAGCGGGCCGACCTCGACGACGTGATACTTGAAGCCAAGCGGGCGTGCTTCCTGCGCTATCGCGCGCAGGAGGATCGGCGAGTCGGCGAAGCCGTGGTCTTCGCCGAACAGGATGAACTGCGCGTTCGGCAGTTGGCTGCGCAGGACTTGCGAACCGGGTCCCCTCAGCTTGCCGTCGCTGACTGTCAAGGCGTAAGTAGTCGGCGCCGGCGCCGGCGGTGGCGAGGGCGCTGATTCGTCGGCGTGAGCCGATTGCAGCAGAGCCAGCAGCGCTAGTGCGCTCAGAAAGTTGCCCATGACGACATCCCCACGTCTGCACGAAGTTGCTGCTTGGATGCAGGGTCGAGCTGCGTGGTTTAAGAAGGAGGTAACTGGCAACTTGTTTGCAAGACTGCCCCGTGGCCGGAGCACTCAGGACTGCGCTTCGCCCCTTCGGCTATGATTTCGCATGTTTCACGCCGACCCGCTCGGAGTCCTGGCGCTCATCGCGGTTGCGATGTGCTGGTCGTTGTCCGTGGTGTTGTTCCGGATCGGCGAGCGCGGCAGCGTCGCGCGCAAGCTCGCACTGGTGCTGGTCGTCGAGGGTCTGGCGCTCGTCTCCTGTGGATTGATCGAGTATCTGTTTTTCACGGTGCCCGACGATTTCTATCAGCACAATCCGCGCTTCGCGATTGTCGAGACGATGGCGCATGCGTTTGGCGACTGCGGCATGCTCGTGCTATATCCGCCGTTTCTTGCAGCCGCGCTGAATACACGATGGACCCGCGCTTTTGCCGACCGGCGCGCACGCGTGGGCATCACACTGTGCGCGGCTTTGCTCTACGCGGCTCTTTGCTGGCCGCTTGCCACGGCGTTGCGAACATCGGCGCAGCCCGACTATGCGCTGCTCGCGCTGCCGACCGGTATTCTCTATGCCGCGCTCGTGGCACTGTTCGTGTTCGCGTTCGGCGCATCGGTGCGCGTGTGGCTTGTATCTAGCGGCGCGGCCCGGAAGCGCGCGCGCATCTTTGCCATCGCGTTCGGCATACGCGACATCTGCTGGGGTTTTCTTTACGCGACACAGGTCTGGGAGTTGTGGATTGGCACCTATGACCCCGTCTTCACCGGAATACCGGCCTGGTTCTTCGTCTATCCGCTCGGCACATTTGCCGCCGTGCCGCTGATCGCGTACGGCATCCTGCGGACGCAGCTGTTCGATATCGACCTGCGCATCCGCTGGACGATCAAGCAATCGACGCTGGCCGCCGCCGTCGTGGCAATCGTCTACGTGTTGTCGGAAGGGGCGAGCCGGCTGCTGTCGAACGAACTCGGCAACGTTGCGGGCCTGCTTGGCGCGGCAGTCGTCGTATTCTTCCTCGCGCCGCTGCAGCGCTTCGCCGAGCGCGTCGCGACGGCGGCGATGCCGAATACGCACGACACACCGGAGTACGCAGCGTTTCGCAAACTGCAGGTCTACGAGGCAGCCGTTGCGGATGCGCTGCCGGGCGGCGTCAGCGAGAAGGAACGCGCGCTGCTGCGAAGGCTGGGGGACTCGCTCGGGATTTCCGCGGCCGACGCCGCAGCGATCGAGCGCGATCTGGGCACCCGCGCGTCGCAGGGGATCACTGCAGTTGCGGCCGATCCGGCGCTCTGACTCCAGGCCTCGTTTGTTCTTGGTCGATTCGCGAATCCCGACGCGCTGCGGTGCGCTCGCGTCGGATGAAACAGTCTCGCGACGGAATTCGCTACTTTGCCGGTCCCGGCACGGGTATCACGATCTTGCCGTCGCTTTCGGCAACGAGCACTTCGCTTGAGTTGCTCGAGGAGCCGTTGGCGTCCTTGGTTTCGCTCTTGATCACGAGTTTCTTGAAGGGCGGCAGCGTGTATTTCATCGGCTTGCCGTCAGGGCCTGGACCGCCCTCGGCGCGTTTCTTGTCCTTGGCGTCGAGATCGACGAGCTGAATCGAGGTGATCTTGGCACCCATCTCGCTTGTCACCATCATCTTGTAGAACTCGAGTGCCTGCGGATCGGCGCCCTTGGCGTAGAGAAATCCGGTAAGGGTCTTCGCGTCTTTCGTTTCGATAGCCTTCTGGTAGGCGTCGACGAACGCTTTTTCCTGAGCGGGCGTGGCGCAGAATCCCACGACCGGCGTGATCGCAAGCAGCAATATCCAGACGAGTTTCTTCACGGCATTCTCCTTGTGTTTGTTACACGGCGCTGACGAGGACATCGGATTGTTGCCGGGACGGATTTCCGCTCCAGCTGGCGTCACAATAGACCGAAATTGGCAGTCGCGCATTCATCCGGAGGCATGGGAAGCAATCGAACCGGTTTTTGGAGTACCTTGACGGCCGGGGTCGTGGTAGTTCGATTGACTGGGGAGATCACATGAAACTGTTGTTCCTGCTCGGGTTGTATTTGCTCACCGCCGCCGCTGCGGCGTCGGCTGCGACCAAGTGTCCGTTCATCGACGTGGCGTTGTTGAACAAAGGCTTGCCCGACGGCGCCCCATGGCGCGTCATGTCGGGCGGGCAGGGCGAGTGCAGCTTCACGGCGAAGGACACGAGCGTCAGCTTTGGTTTCTCGCACATGGTCTCGGAGTCGACCGAACAGGCCACGGACGCGGCGAAATCGATGAAGGAGGCCGTCGCCCCGATGAGCCGCCTCGAACCCCTGCCGGTGCTCGGCGAATACGGCATCGACTACAACATGAAGAACAAGACGGGCATGCCCGACGAAAAGTCGATGTTCTTCTACGGACATAGCGGCCGTGTCGGCGTATCCGGTTATCTCAACCTCAAGAATGCGATCACGACGCAACAGCGCGACTTCGCCGCGAACCTGATCGCGTCGACGCTCGGCGTCGCCGGCAACGCGCGCGCACTGAAAAAGGAAAGCAACTGTCCGTTCTTCGACGACAGCCTGGTCAAGAGCCTGCTGCCATCCGGCGACGTGACAATATCGGTCCCGAACAAGAACAGTTGCGTCGTCTCGGCGTCGGGCAGCGTGCTGATGGTCTCGGTGGACAGTTCCTCCCAGTCCGCGCAGGCGGCCTCGAACATGCTGAAGGGCAGCGGCTGCACAGTCGATCCGCTGCCGAAGTTCGGCAAGGTCGCGGGCATCGCGCATCATTGCAGCGGCGGCAATCCGCGCGCGCAGGTCCTGTTCGTATCCGCTGGCCGCATGTTCGACGTCACGTTCGTGCCGACCAGCGAACCGACCGAGGCGCAGCGCAACACGCTGATCGAACTGGCGGAGTTCGCGGCGAAGCATTAGCTCCGCGCCGCTTGTGGCATATCAGGGTCCCTTGTTCAGGCACGTGCGATAGCGTTGTTCGACACGATTGGCGAACCATTCGGTCGTCAACTTCCGCGTGATCTTCGGGCTCTCGAGCTTGATGCTCGGCAGCAGTGCGCGCGGCTGTGACGCATGAGCTTTCTGATCCGCCAGGGCGAACACGCGCTGGTAAAGTTCCGTGCGTTCGAAGTCGATGCTCTCGCCTTGTTCGAGCGCGCTGCGAATGTCGGAATCGCTCAATCCGATGCGCTGTCCAAGCGTACGGGCGGCGCGTTCGGTAGCACCGGCTTGGTTGTCGTCGTAACGAATCAGGTCGCCGTCGAGCGCAAGAGGGACGCCCGACGACAGGCTCACAGCTTTCTGGAACGCCGCGTTGCGGCTCGCGTAGAAGCCGGCGTTGTAGTCGGCAAAGCGGAACAGCATCTGGTCATAGCTCACCGGATAGCCGAGCAGGTGGGCGATGCCGAAGTAGATGCCGCCGCGGCGCGTGAACACTTCATCGCGAATCGAGTTGCCCATCGGATAAGGATAGCGGTGCTCTTTCGCATACTGTTCGGCGAACACAATGCTCACTTGCATCGGGCCCCCGGTGCGCACCGGGTTGGCATCGGCGAACAGTTGCTTACCGAGTGGTACCGAGCCGGTCAGGTCCTCGAAGATCAGGCTCAGCTCGCGCTCGGTGCGCGCACTGTCGAGCCGCGCGCCGTAAGACTTCCCGTCCGGCGACTTGAGCAGCAGGGCACCCTTTACGAGCAGTTGCGGGATGTGGTGGCGCTCGGCTCGGCGATCTATCTCCTCTCGCGCAATCTTGCCGAGCCCCGGCACCACGGGATCGGCATTGAACGAAGACTCCTGCGCTGCGATTGCCAGCGCCGCGCAGACGTTGCGCATCGAGGTGTCGATCTGCAGCGCCACGAAAGCCGCGTGGATGTCGGTGGCCCAGCCATCGCGGTCCACCGTGGGCGCTGGAATATTGCGCAGGATCTGGGTGCGCACTTCGGCTGGCTCGCGCTGAGGTCGCACCGTCTCGGGTTTTGCACATCCGCCGAGCAGCAGGACCACGACCAGCGCCAGGGTCGGGGCGAACTGGGCGCAAGCGCCCGTCGCGCGCAACACGCTTCGTGTTGGAATCCACACCCACGCCGTGGAGTAACCGGACATCGCCGGGATGCTATCGCATCGTTCGTATCGGCGCGCTGAAGCGATGTTCGCGGCCGATGGTGCGTTTGCAACAGCGCTGGAAACGTGGCGGTTCGCAAAGCACCGGCATCAACCAACGTCTTCAGATGAGCGGCACGGCCAGTCCCGGATTGACACCGGTAGCAATCCTGCCGACCATCGGGCGTCTTGCGCGGAGGGAGTCAAAGCGATGAAAAAATGGCGCGGTCGCCTGCTGGTGCTGGTCGTGGCTGTGTTGTTGCCGGCCTGCGTGAACCATTCCGTCCGCGAAGACCGCGTTCACCTGATCCTGGCCGGCGATTCGACGGTTGCGCGCATCACCGGCTATGGCGATGCGCTGTGCGCCCGCTTCGATGCGCTGACGAAGTGCGAAAACCTTGCGCGCAACGGCCGCAGTTCCAAGTCGTATCGCGCCGAGGGATTGTGGGATGAGGTGCTCGCGCATGCGCGCGAGCCGGGTTATCACCACACTTTCGTGCTGGTCCAGTTCGGCCACAACGACCAGCCGGGCAAGCCCGAGCGATCGACGACGCTGTCGGAGTTTCGCGCAAACATGCGCCGCTATACCGATGAAGTCCGTGGGGCCGGTGCGGCACCGATACTCGTCACGCCGCTGACGCGACGAACGTTCAAGGATGGAAAGCTCGCGGACGGACTCGGGCCCTGGGCCGAAGCGACAGCGGCCGTCGCCAGCGAGTCCGGCACCGTGTTGCTCGACCTGCATCGCGACAGCATGGCGGCCGTTGCCGCGCTCGGTCCGGTCGAAGCGCTGTCGCTGGCCGAGTTGCCGCCGCCGGAAGCTGCCCTTGCGGCCGCCGCAACCGGCACGACCATCGAAGTCGAGAAACCGGCGGCGTCGATGCCGGGCGCGCACGTTGCGATGTTCGACTACACGCATCTGGGTCCGAAGGGCGCCGAACTGTTCTCCGGCATTGTCGCCGCGGAGATTGCCCGATCGGTGCCTGAACTCGCCTACCATCTGCGCAATAATCCAACGCTTGGAGAAAAGGGAACGGCCGGCGTGAAATGAGCGAATCCGCCCCCATCTCCGGTCTTCTCGGCAAGACGCGCGTGCGAACGCAAGGCAGGGTCGCAGCGCGCGTCGACCACTACGAGGACTTCCAATGACTACCGAACGTGCAATTCTCGCTGGCGGCTGTTTCTGGGGCATGCAGGAACTGATTCGCACCATGAATGGCGTTATTTCCACGCGCGTGGGCTATTCGGGCGGCGACGTCGCCAATGCGACCTATCGCAATCACGGAACGCACGCCGAAGCGATCGAAGTGATCTTCGATCCGGCCAAGCTGACCTATCGCCAGTTGCTCGAGTTCTTCTTCCAGATCCACGATCCGTCGACGAAGAACCGCCAGGGCAACGACACGGGCATGAGCTATCGGTCAGCGATCTACTACACCTCGCCCGAACAGGAACGCATCGCCGAGGACACGATTGCCGACGTCGAGGCTTCGGGTCTGTGGCCCGGAAAGGTCGTCACCGAAGTCGAGCCGGCCGGCGCGTTCTGGGAAGCCGAGCCGGAACATCAGGATTACCTTCAGCATTATCCCACCGGCTACACCTGTCATTTCCCGCGGCCCGGCTGGCGGTTGCCAACGCGCGCCAAGGCGGCGTCGGCGGCACGCTGAAGCATGGCGGTTCGTGGTCATTCGACGTTCCCGCGGAGATCGAAACATCGGGTTGCGGGACGGCGTATTCGTAACGGCGTGTTCATCAACGAGACCGGATACTCATCGGATGCCGCTGTCGGAGTCCCGGTGAAGTCGCTCGCTGCGTTGTTGTGCCTTCTGATGTTGACCCAGGCGCATGCGGATCCGCGCACGACAGTGCAGCACGCATTCGAATCGGTCATGGCGGCAGGCGGATTCCGCGGCTATGCGCAGGGCCACGTGTTCGGCCCGGGTTTGCCAGCCTTGTCCGGCGAAGTCGAAGTCGTGTTTCCGGACCGCATCCATGTGCGCACGGAGCAGCTGGAATTCATCGCACTGCCGCAGAGCGCGTGGATCAACACATTCGGCGTATGGACCCAGACTGATCGGGCGCTGTTGCCGGTCACGGCGTTCGACATCGCGGCGATGCGCCAGGCGATAGCCTCGATCAGGGATGTGAAGGTCGAAGGGACCGCGAAAACCAGCCAGTGTCCGGCGCATGTTTACCGATTCCGCAGCAGCGGCCGCTTGCCCGGAGCGGGTGGCGATGGCGATCTGCGTACGTGGCTGTGCGACGACAGTGGCCGCCCGGCCCGGCTCGAAGCAACCGACACGCACAGCGCCGAACGCGTCATCGTCGATTTCGACTGGTCGCGCCGCGCCGAGGTGCGTGCGCCGCGCGACTGAAGTTTGGGCCAGTGACGAACAAATGTTGCTGAGAGTAGCCTGCGTCAGCAAGTGAAGTCGAAGCGTCTCGCGAACGACCTGCGCTCGACGAACGGAAAATATATTGTGCGCATACACGGGTTCGTTCATAGATAAACGTCTTGTGTTGGCGCTCGTTGGCCCACATGATGGTTTGAGCCAATCACGTTTTCAGGAGGCCGCCATGGCTACCGGCTGGGCAGGCGACAATGCCGTGCAGGACCAGATCGACGCGACGATCAAGGACGCGATCAAGCGCGTGCGCGACCAGGCGCCAAAAGGGCCGAGTTTGAAACGCTGCGAGGAATGCGACGCGAAGATCCCGGAGGCGCGGCGCAGGGCCGTACCTGGCGTGCGCCTGTGCGTGGCTTGCCAGACCGACAAGGACAAGGAGCAGGCCGCGTTCGCCGGCTACAACCGTCGCGGCAGCAAGGACAGCCAGTTGCGCTGAAGCGGCCTGCGGGCTGGACCATTTTGGACGTATGCCCAAGAATGCGCCCTGCTTCCCTGCAAGGCGCACACACTGCATGTCCTTCGATTCTCCTGTTTACCCGCCAACTCGACGGGTCGCCCAGCTATTGTCTGGCGCCGCGTTTTGCATTGTCGCGTCGATCCATGGCGCATATGCGACCGGTTCCGAACCGCCGGTGCCCCTGGCGCGCGAGATTCTCGCGCAGCTGATTGCCATCAACACCACGCACGCGCACGGCACGACGCCTGCGGCGGCCGCGTTGGCCGAGCGTTTTCGCGCGGCCGGTTTCGCGCCGGCCGACGTGGTCGAGGTCGCGCCGCCGGATCACCCGGAGCAGGGCAATCTTGTGGTGCGCCTGCACGGCAAGGGCAAGGCCAAAGCGGTGCTCTACATCGGCCATCTCGATGTGGTCGAGGCCCTGCGCGAAGACTGGAACTATGATCCGTTCACGCTGACCGAGAAGGATGGCTGGCTTTACGGCCGCGGCACGATCGACATGAAAGGCCAGGATGCGGCAGTTGCC
>Ga0157376_10000320_pt1 | contig 32181 bp, 31 predicted proteins | sample M45metaG_FD_121801 | JGI IMG/M metagenome (GOLD analysis project Ga0157376, IMG submission 121801) | Miscanthus rhizosphere microbial communities from Kellogg Biological Station, Michigan, USA - M4-5 metaG | ecosystem: Host-associated > Plants > Roots > Rhizosphere > Soil | place: USA: Michigan...
ATGATTCGCCTCGCAACCGCTTTGCAGTGACGGCTGATGACGTGCGCGACGCTGAAAAAGCGGCCCGTGATCAAGGACTGGATGTGGTGGGCTGGTATCATTCTCACCCCGACCATCCGGCACGGCCGAGCCAGTTCGATCGCGAACACGCCTGGCCGTGGTACAGCTATATGATCGTGAGTGTGATGAGCGGCGCCCCGGCAGAAATGAGGTCTTGGCGATTGAATGACGACCGGCAAGACTACACGCCGGAAAGCATTGAGATTCGCAATCGCGCCAAGGCTTCTTAGAACCGTGCCGACTGCGGGTATTCATCGAACGACGGAGACAAAAATGGCAGTGAAAGTGATGATCCCCACGCCCTTGAGGGTGTACGCCGCGAAAAAAGATTCTGCGGAAGTTTCGGCGCAAACCGTTGGCGAGGCGCTCAGCGGACTGACCACTCAATTTGCCGACCTTCGCAAGCATCTTTTTACCGAAGAAGGAAAATTGCGTAGCTTCGTGAACGTCTATTTGAATGACGAAGACATTCGCTACATGTCGAAGGAAGCCACGCCGGTGAAAGATGGCGACGTGGTGAGCATCGTGCCGTCGATTGCGGGCGGAACTCTAGCGCAGTAAAGCGAATTTCAATTTGAATCGGGCAGGGAGTTATGGCTACCAAAACACAAACGCTGGGCGGAACCGCGCTGGCTACAAGTTTGTCGAACGAGGAGATCCTCCGCTACAGCCGGCACCTGATCATGCCGGAAGTGGGCATGGAGGGGCAGCTCAAGCTGAAGAACGCCAAAGTGCTGTTGATCGGTACTGGCGGACTCGGCGCGCCGCTGGGCTTGTATCTCGCCGCAGCGGGCGTCGGAAAACTTGGACTGGTGGACTTTGACGTTGTGGATTTCACCAATTTGCAGCGGCAAGTGACCTTCGGTACCAGCGACGTCGGAAAGCACAAAAGCGAAGCGGCGCGTGCACGTCTTTCTAATTTGAATCCCGATATTCAGATTGAGAGTTTTGAAACGCAGTTGACCAGTACCAACGCCCTCGAATTGTTCAAAGATTTCGACATCGTCGTGGACGGCACCGATAATTTTCCGACGCGCTATCTGGTGAACGACGCGTGCATCCTGCTCGGCAAGCCCAATGTTTATGGCTCGATTTTCCGCTTCGAAGGACAGACCACCGTTTTCGGCATGTCGGAAGGGCCGTGCTATCGCTGCCTGTATCCAGAGCCACCTCCGCCGGGACTGGTTCCGTCCTGCGCCGAAGGCGGCGTACTTGGCGTGCTGCCGGGTATCGTCGGCTCCATCCAGGCTATGGAAACCATCAAGTTGATTCTTGGCGCCGGCGACAGCCTGATCGGCCGTTTGCTGCTTTTCGACGCACTGGGCATGAAGTTCCGCGAACTGAAGTTGCGCAAGAATCCCGATTGCCCGATGTGCGGCAAGAATCGCACTATCCACCAACTGATCGACTACCACGAATTCTGCGGTGTGCGCGGCGAAGAAGCGCCTGCCCCGGATTTGAAAGTGCCGGAGATGACTCCGCGTGAATTGAAAGCGCGACTGGATCGTGGCGATGACTTGTACATTCTCGATGTGCGTGAGCCCCATGAATATCAGATCTGCAATTTGAAAGGTCATTTGCTGCCGCTTGGCGAATTGCCGCGTCGGGTGTACGAACTCGATTCTTCGCGGGAGATTGTGGCACACTGCCGCAGCGGAAAGCGTTCCGCGGAAGCGGTGGACTTCCTGCGCAAGGCCGGATTCCGTAAAATACATAATTTGAAGGGCGGGATTCTAGCTTGGTCCGATGAAGTGGATCCGAGCGTTCCCAAATACTGACGATGCCGCAACCCGCGACCAGCGCAACCAAAAACATCTTTGACGAACTGATGGAGCACAACAGGGGCTACGCGCAGCGCTTTGACTTGGGCCATCTGCAGACCCCGCCGGCAAAACAGCTGGTCATCCTGACCTGCATGGATTCGCGCATGGACCTGGAACAGCTTCTTGGCCTGCACGTTGGCGATGCACACATGATTCGCAATGCCGGCGGAATCGCCACGGACGACGCCATTCGTTCATTGATTCTTTCGACGCACTTGCTGGGTACACGCGCTATCGCCGTCATACAGCACACGCAATGCGGGTTGATGTCTATCACCGATGAAGAATTCCGCTGGAGACTCTCTACGCAAACCGGCAGAGATGCTTCGCACTTGCAATTTCATGCGTTTCGAGACATCGATGAAAACATCACCGATCAGGTTTTGCACATTCGCCAGCATCCGTTTCTTCCCAAGCAAATTCAGGTGCGCGGATACGCCTACGACGTAGCCACTGGCGCTCTGCGCGAAATTTCCGTTCCATAACGGGTCGGATTCGCCCTTTTCCGGGCGTTTCGGCTATTCTTTCAACGTGTGCGCCGCTTGATGCGGCCCGGAGACCAAATGGCTGGCACAAAAGTTACCATCAACAACAACGGCTCAATCCGCGTCGAAGGCGATTTCGAGATAGTTGATCCGCAAGGAAAAGCCTTCGACTTGGCCGGGCGTACTGCGATTGGACTTTGCCGCTGCGGCCAATCTAAAAATAAGCCGTTTTGCGACGGTTCCCACAACAGCACCGGCTTCAGTGACAATGTTGTTGCCCGCGATTTGCCGCCTCCCAAGCCCAAAATCTAATGATTCCGCGGTTTCCGGGGATGTGAGACTGTCTCATACTGAGACATCCCGTGGATCGATGTAGAAAAGTGCCTAATCCTCACGTAACTATCACGAAACAAATAGCTTAATCGCTGCCAGTTTTGCGAATTCGCGCTATCTCAGTGTCTCGAAGGTGCGATACGGGAATCAATCCCACCTCTAACTGCTAAATAACATACCTATTTTGAGTGACTTACCGCCGGTAATCTGCGCGTCGCATTCGGTCATTTGCGTGCATTTACCGGGGCTTGTTGGGTTTTGTAGGCAATTGGGGGTTTTCTTGGGCAGTTGGTCCACATTCGTCCGCAGTCTTTGGAACCGGCCATTGGTAGCCTGGGCGCTTGCGCTATCGCTGTCTGCGCTTCTGTTTCTCACGGGACTCTACTACTTGCGCGCGGCGAACGTCACCGGCAGCGCTCCAGTCTATCTTTATCTTGAAGTCGGCGGCACGTTGCTCTGTTTCTGCTACGCCGCAAATGCCTTGGTTCGCTTTCGCGGCACCCACGATCGCACTGCACTGATTCTTTCATTTGGTTTCGTCTTGTCGGGTTTGATTGAGACCGTCGGATATTTCAATTTCAATCAGGTTCTCCACTTCGGCGGCGCGGGACTGCACATCCCCCTGGGTTGGATGGTTAGCCGCACACTGCTGGCAGTGTTGTTGATTGCCGCGCTCGCAGTAGAGAAGTACACGCCGACTGCTCGCCAGCCGAGCAAGGAAATCGCGGTAGCTCTTCTGGTGGTCGCTCTGGCTGCCTATACCACCAGCGCGGCTTTTCTGGCCGCACCTTCGGCTCCTACGGCGCATCCCTCGCACTGGCTCTCCCGGTCCTGGGACCTGTTGCCTGCGCTCTTGTTTCTTAGCGCGGCAGTCGCGTTTCGCATTCGAATCAAGCAGGATGAAAAATCCGCTTCGGTTTACGACCACACACTTTTTCTGGTTGCGTCGCTCAACGTTGTCTGCCACGTCTCGGCGGCGTTCTCTCGTCATTTGCTCGACGGACCATTTTTTCTCGCCGAGCTCAGTAAAACCGCCAGCTATATAGTGATGCTGTGCGGAGCTCTACTCGATCAAGCGCGTCTGTTCGACCAGGTTCGCACCCTTGCTGTCAGCGATCCGTTGACCGGTCTTGCGAACTATCGCCGATTGCTCAGCGTGATTGAAGCCGAACTCGACCGCTCGCGCCGCACGCAGCGTCCCTTTAGCGTCGTGCTGTTCGACATGGATGGCCTGAAAGCCATCAATGATCAGTACGGCCACTTGACCGGCAGCCGCGCGCTGGTTCGCTTGGGAAAAATTCTGCGCAATCATTGCCGCGCAATCGACACTGCCGCACGCTACGGCGGCGACGAATTCGCCATCGTTTTTCCGGAAGCCGCCTCAGACATCGCATCGCGCATCGTCAGCCGCATTCATGAAAAAATGTCCTCGGACGCCGAATCGCCATCGCTTTCCGCGAGCGCCGGCACTGCGACTTTTCCTGAAGACGGTGACACACCGGAAAAATTGCTGGCCGCCGCCGACCGCGCTCTTTACCGCATGAAGCATCGCGGCAACAGTATTCACAATCTCTCGCGCATTGCCGCGTGCCTCTAAGGGAATGGACTTGTCAATGATCAATACTCGCCACCAGGTCCATCCCTTCCACCGCACCGAGCGCCGCATCCCTATGGAAATTGGCGTGTACCTCGAAGGCAACCGGCAGGAACCGGGCGCAGAAGCTACTTTTACGGAAAATGTCAGCGAACGCGGCGCACGCGTGGTCAGTACGCGCCGCTGGGAGCCCAATGACCGGCTCAATTTCATTTCGCGTTCCGGAGAATTTCGTTCCTCGGCCCGGGTGGCTTACTGCCAACCGATGCAAGGCGACGGCTTTGCCGTCGGCGTGGAGTTCCTCGAGCCGCAAGGACGATGGGTTGTGTAAAACGCTAGATAGCTCGGCCGTACGGCGAAGCGGAAGGAGGGGAACCTAAGGCGTTACTCACGATTGCAGATTACTAGCGCAAATTAAAGTTTGGAGCGCCGTGCGGGTCGAGAAGGAACCGTTCGGCGCTTCTCTTTTTGAGATGTAGCGTCTTTCACGGCTCAGTCGATGTTGTTCGCGAACAAACTTCACGATAAACACCCAACGTGTTTTCCACCATCCGGTCCGCCGAAAAAACCTCCTCAATCCGCTCGCGGCCTGCCATTCCCAGGGCCGACGCGTAACCGGAATCCCGAAGAATTCTTCCCAGGGCAATCGCCAGTGCGTCCGGATCTCTGGGCGCCACTTGCACGCCACTCTTCTCGTTCTCCACGATTTCGGCCAGTGCGCAGCCAAAATAAGTGACCGACGGGACACCGTGCGCCATCGCAGCCAGCAGGGAAGTTCCAAGCCCCTCGAACAGTGCAGGGAAGACAAATACATCCAGCGCGCGGTAAACGAGGTCAATTTCGCGAACGAAGCCCGCAAAAATTACCGCGTCGCCCAGCGCCAATTTGGTGGTCAATTTTTCCAACTCAGGCCGGTATACTCCATCACCCGCCAGCAGCAGCTGGCATTTTGGAAATTCGCTACGCAGCTTCGCCAGCGCACGGATCACCCACTCTTGCCCTTTGTCCTGCAGCAAGACTCCGGCGCAGCCGAGAAGCTGCTCGTTTTCGCTGACATTCCATCGCTTGCGAGCCGCACTCCGAGACTCCGGCGTAACCGCTCTTGGAATCTCAACGCCTTCGTAAATAACTGTCAGCTTGTCGCGCGGCGCACCTGAAGCCACCGCCTGTTCCGCAACCCATTGCGAGTTGGCAATGATGCGTGCAGCCGCACCGAACCGTGCCCGCGAGAAATAGTTTCTGCCGATAGGATATCCGACCCGCCTGGAAATCAATAGTGGAACTCTGCGATGTGCTCTTGCCAGCCACGCTGCGCTGAGCGCGTGCGACTCATTTACATGAACCAGATCGAATCGTCCGTCGCTCATCAGACGGCGGATCTTGCCGGCTGCAGGCAATCGCAGCTTTTCTCGGGAAGTGTAGTGGACGCAAATCCCGGCTTTCGCGGCGCGATGGCCAAGCAAGGATCCCTGCGCCGTCAGTAGCTCCGCGGCACGTCCCCGTTCGAATAAACCCTTCAGCAGCAGGAAGAATTGATTTTGACCGCCGCGCCACTCGGACTCCAGATCTATCAAGAGTGGAATCACTCGGAGGCCTCTGTTGCCTTTCTCTGCGCTGCGATTAATTTTCCGAGCTTTCTATACTTTTTTCGCACCGTGCGAGCTGCCATTTGTGCAATCAACGCTCCGCGATATCCATCCAGAAATCCGCCACGCAAAACAAACGTATGGAAAAAACTCCACGGCGTTGCAAACAGAAACGCCCCAAGCCACTGGCGCCTCCCAGAGTCGAACATCTGCTTCGCCGCAAGCGTGGAATACCTCTCGACGTTGGCTTCATGCTCTGAAAAATCACGGATGGTATAGTGCAGCAAATCTCCCGCGAGTCTTCCCGCGGGTCCTTTGTTGCTCAGCGTTTCGTGGAGGCTGCCAACAAATCGTGCGGCATTTTTCCGGTACAACCGCTTCTTAAAATCCGGATACCACCCGGAGTGCTTGATCCACGCACCCAGATACCAGGTCTTCCTAGCAACTTCGTATACCTCGAACTGTGGCGTTCGTTTCTTCCAATCCAGGATCGCGGACTGCAAGGCGCTGCTGAGCTCTTCATCGGCGTCAAGCGAAAGAATCCACTCGGTTTGCGCGAGTGACGCTGCGTAGTTTTTTTGGTCCGCGTAATCCTTCCACTCGTGATAGCGAAATGTCGCTCGGTGCTCTGCGGCGATGGCTTCGGTGCGGTCTGTGCTCCCCGAATCCACCACGATGATTTCGTCGGCAATTCCACGCAGTGACGACAGCAGGCGCGAAAGATTCTGCTCTTCATTAAGGGTAATGATGTTCGCGGAGAGGCGGTTCATAGCGCGGACGAGTTTGGCCGAACCGCCAGATTATCTCACAAACGGTGCCGCCCCCCGGCTTTTAGAGAGAAGCTCTGTGGTAGCATTGAGTATTAGCCAACTGTCAGGAGAGCTGCGTGTCCGAACACCTTACCCGCAAAGAACTGAAGCAAGACAAGATTCATGATGCCATCGAGCACGGCGCCGAAGCGGTATATTCCCACAGCCAGACCGCGGCCATTCTGGTGGCAATCGCCATCGCGGCAGTTCTGATCTATGGTGGCTGGAAGTTTTACTCCGACCGTCAGACCCTTCTCGCCTCGGCCGCTCTTGATGACGCCATGAAGGTCTATAACGCGCCCATTCGCCAGACAAATCAGCCGGTCGAAGCCGGCGAACAGACCTTCGGCGATTCGCAGACTCGCGCTCAGGAAGCCAGCACGAAATTTGCGGCGGTAGCCGACAAATATTCCAGCACCAATCCCGGCAAACTCGCCCGCTACTACCAGGCACTAACCCTGCTCGATCTCGAAAAGCAGAATCAATCCATTGAAGAGTTGAAAACAGTAGCCGCCGGAAGCGACAAAGAACTTTCTGCCATGGCAAAGTATCAACTCGCCACAATCTACGCCCGCACCGGCAAGACAGATGACGCTATCGCGACTTACCGCGCAGTTGCCGACGCGAAGGCGGTACTTGTTCCGCGCCCCTTAGTGTTGCTCGAACTGGCCGACTTGCTGCGCCAAACCAAACCCAGCGAAGCCACCACTCTTTACCAGCAAATCAAAAAAGACTATCCGAGCTCCGCAGTTTCCGAGCGCGCCGATCGCGGCCTTGATCTGCTGGCTCCCAAGTCCTGACGCCTTTCAATTTGCCGTTACTTGATGGAGCGGACCATTCCGAATCCCTCCTCACTTTCGTCGCTAGCCATGCGCGAAGACCTTTCGCGCGGTCGCCGCTTTCCTGAACCGCGGCATCCGTACCGCACCGAGTACGCACGCGATCGCGACCGCATCATTCACGCGCGCGCATTTCGCCGCCTGGAAGCCAAGACTCAGGTTTTTACTTCTCGATATTCCGATCATTTTCGCAATCGGCTCACTCACACCCTCGAAGTCACCCAAATCGCGCGTACTGTTTCCGCCGCTCTCGGCCTCAACAGTGAACTCAGCGAAGCTCTAGCCCTGGTCCACGATATTGGCCACCCTCCGTTTGGCCACGCGGGCGAACGCAAACTCGATGAATTGATGCGAGCCCATGGTGACGCTTTTGATCACAACCTTCACGCCCTTCGCATCGTCGAGCAATTCGAACATCGCTATCTTGAATTCACCGGCCTGAATCTTACCTTCGAAGTTCGCGAAGGCATCATCAAGCATTCCCGCGACTATCAACCAGAGTATTTTCCAGAGCTTAAGGAATACCTTCTGGATCTGCGACCGCCGCTGGAAGCGCAGCTGATCGATTGGGTCGACGAAATCGCTTACAACACCGCCGATCTCGACGACGCGCGTGAAGCCGAGCTTCTGGACTTCGAATTGCTTCGAACCGAAGTTCCTCTTTTTGCAAACGCCTACGCCCACGTTGATCGCGCTCATCCGGCAGCGCGAGAAATATTGAAATTCAGCGAAGCCATAAAGGAAGTCCTGAATGCACTGGCATCCGACTTAATCGAATCCACCGCCGCATCCGCCAGGCAGTCCGGCGTAGGATCCGTCGAGGAGGTTCGGCGCTGGCCGCGACGGTTGGCGAGTATGAGCCCCGCTATTGCCGCCGAAAATTCCCAATTGAAACGCTTCCTACTCGCCAATATCTATAGCAATCCGGTGATCACCGAAGATCGCGATCGCTCTGTTGCATATCTTGAAAAACTTTTTGATTTCTATCTGCAGACTCCGGACTCCATGCCTTCGGATCACGAGCAAGCCGCTGCCGCAGCTTCACGGTATCTCGTTGTTTGCGACTATATTGCCGGAATGACTGATCAATTCCTTCTCAAACAATGTCGGGACCACTTCGGTGATTAGACAGTCCCCAATCCTCAGATTTACTTGAACACTTGCGCCGCAACCGCCTCCAAACTCATGATGTAGGTGGATTCCACCAGCGATTCCGGAGCTTGGCATGGTACGACTTCGTGGTATGGTTCTGGCACTCCTGCTTTTGCCGGCGGTCTCTGTCGGTTCACAAATCCCCGGCCTGTCGTCCGGCAAAAAGCCGCCCGCCCAGACCGCCCCCGCCGACTCACTGGGGCGCGACAATCCGCACGACACCGTGATGGGATTTATTCGTGCTGCGCAAGATGAGAACTATTCCGTCGCGGCTCAATATTTTCAGCCGCCTCCCGGGCATCGCCCCCTCGGCAAGACCGAGGAACAGGACCTCGCCGAGCAATTACTGGCCGTGATGAATCAGAAGATTTTGCCGCACGCACTCGATTCGCTCAGCCGTGATCCACAAGGAAAACTTGACGACGGGCTGCCCCCCAATCACGAATTGCTTAGCGGCGTTCGTGAATCATCTGGGACAATCGCCATCGAATTACTGCGTTTGGATGACGATCACGATCACAAGATCTGGCTAATTTCACGCAAAACGCTAGATACCATTCCGGACATTTATGATTCGCTCCAATTCTCGGACATTGAAAAGAGGCTTCCCGCCATTCTGACTAAGCACCGGATCCTTTCCATGCCTCCCTGGCAATGGCTGGCCATTATTGTCGCCATTCCGCTGGCAGTCCTCTTGGCCTGGGGTTTCTCGATTGCATCCCGCCTGATTCTTCATATTTATCGCGAGCGGCGCGATTTCCGTATAGTTCACGTCGAGTCCCTCTATCACCTTGGTCCCGGCACGCTGCTGTTCTCCGCGATGGTCCATTACGTTTTTGTTTTTTTTATTGGCGCTTCCATCGTTTACCGCCAGTATTATCGGAGCGTCTTATTCATTATTCTGGCTATCGCGTTTTATTGGCTGATGGCTCGATCGACCAAATGGCTCGCCGACCGCATAGTCCTCCGACTAACTTCAAGTGGCCGCATGGCCGAGCGTTCGATTGTCTCGCTAGCTCGTCGGGTTTTAGAAGTGCTGATCTTCATCGCCGTCGCACTGGCTACGCTCGCCGGGTTGGGAGTGAATGTCACCGCGGCGCTCGCCGGACTGGGAATCGGTGGACTGGCGATCGGTTTGGGCGCGCAGAAGACTTTTGAAAATCTCATCGGCGGAATCTCCGTGCTCACTGACAAGGCATTGCAAGTCGGCGATGCCTGTCGTATCGGTGATCAACGCGGCACAGTCGAAGACATCGGCCTCCGCTCCACCAAACTTCGTACCGAAGACCGCACCGTCGTCACTATTCCCAACGGCACCGTCGCCACCGCCGTGCTGGAGAATTTCCGGCAGCGCGACAAAATTCTCTTCCGGCAATCCATCCGCCTCCGTTACGACCTTTCCTCCGACCACTTGCGTTACCTTCTGGAAGAGATTCGTTCCGTACTCAAGGAAAACAGCCACGTCGAAGACTCTTCCTCGCGCGTTCGTCTGCTGCGATTCGCCGATTGGGCCATTGAAATCGAGGTCTATGCGTATGTCCTGGTCCGCGATTTTACGGAATTTTTGGGGCTCCAGGAAGAACTACTTCTTTCCGTGCTCGAATCCATCGAAAAAACCGGTGCCGCCATCGCTCTGCCATCGCAGGCCACCCTCGTCACCCAGGACGCCTGGGTCGATCCTGAAAAAGCAAAAGCCGCCAAGTCCCGCGGTGGCAGTGTATCTAGTCCCGGCGGTACTGACGGCAAATTGCCTTCTCGCTGATCTTCCCGTTTATTGTCCAGAGTCGAACGTATTGCACGCGGCGATCGAACCGCTTTCGAATCCCCGCTGAAACCACTGCATCCGCTGCGCCGACGAACCGTGCGTGAACGAATCCGGCGCTACCTGCCCAGTAGACATTTTCTGCAATCGGTCGTCACCTACCGCCGCCGCTGCTCCCAGCGCGGACTGCACGTCGCCCTGCTCCAGCAAATTTCTTTGCTGCGTGGAGTGCGCCCAAACGCCCGCAAGGCAATCCGCTTGCAGTTCCATCTTCACTGACAAAGTATTTCCCATCTGCGGATTTCCCTGTTGCATTTGCCGCACTCGGCTTTCGATGCCAATAATCTTTTGCACGTGATGCCCGACCTCGTGCGCCAGCACATATGCCTGCGCAAACTCGCCCGGCGCCCCAAATCGTTGTTTCAGCTCATCATAAAATCCCAGGTCGATGTACACCTTCTCGTCACCAGGGCAATAAAACGGCCCGGTCGCCGATTCTGCACTTCCACACCCGGACTGAGTGTAATTTCGGAAGAGCACCAATTTCGCGTGCCGATAAGGCTTGCCCGCTTGTTGCGGCAACACTTGATCCCAGGTTTTCTGCGTATCGTCCAATACGAATGACACAAACTGTACGAGCGGTTGCTCCTGCTGGTCGCGGGCGAGATTGGGCTGACTTGCCGCCGGCGAACTCGGCCCGGCGTTCCCGTTTCCCAGCAGCGCAAAGAAGTTTTGCTTGAACAACAGGCTCAGCACCAACAGGATCAGCGCTCCGCCGATTCCCAGATGCATCCCGCCAAATTGGAATCCGCCGCCTCCGCCGCCTTCGCTGCGACGATCTTCGACATCCTGGCTGGGTCCGCCTGGGGTCCATTTCATGCAATTCTCCTCGAGCGCGGCTTCCGCCCGATGTTATCATTTCTCGTTTTGGATTCGCGTGAATTACGAAATCCAAAAGCTTCGCCCGCTAATTGCGAGCTTCCAATTCCGCTTCGATCAGCTTTAGGACCTGCGCTTGTGCGCCTTCCAGGGTACTCTCGGCGATATCGATCTTATTCAGCTCTTCGGCCAGCGCACCCAAACCCAGGCTTTCCTTTAGCCACACCGAAAAGTCGTTGCTTTGCTGCTCGAACCTGGTTCGCGGCGCGATGAAGTGCAAATAAAACGACTCTTTGCGCATCACTTCGATGCTGGCGCGCAGTTCCTCCAGCGTTCGCGCGCTCAGCTCTGTCGGCACTCTCAGGTCCATGCCTTCTCGGAACTGAAATGTCTCCTGGGCCGGCTCATCGGCGGCTTCGGGAAACTCTGCAAGATACTCCCTCACTGTTTCATATAAATCGCGGCGCAGCGCGTCAATGGACATGTAATTCCGTTGGTCCAATTCCACCAGTCGCCCGGCCAAATCGATTCGCATCACCGAGCCATCAACCCACTTTGCGAAATCATTCGAACCGCCGGCGGCTAGCAACTCATGGCTTCCCGGCGCCTGCACCGCGTGGTGAAAAATGGATTCGTCTGAACATTTCTCCAGCGCATCTAATAGCTCACCCAGCGTGCTTGCCGAATGATTTTCCGGACGCGTCACCTGCGCTAACGTGTAAAACTCGAACGGCGCGACTGCCCTTCGGGTTCCCATCCTCATGGCCGGACTTCCTCCTGCTCTTCTCCGTGAGTAACCGCGATCTCTTGCCGTTCCGGTGCATCAATCCGAATTTCCGTCAGGTCTGACAGCAAATTGGCTGCCCACCGGAATACGTTGTGCTCCTTTACGTTGGTGCGCATCCGCCGCATCCGTGTCGCTTGCTCTTCATCGCTCATTTCCAGGGCCCGCAAAATCGATCCGGCCACTTGCTGCACGTCATAAGGATTTACCAGCAGCGCGTCGGTTAGCTGCAGCGCCGCTCCCGCAAAAGTGCTCAGAATCAATACACCGTGCTCGTCATCTCGCGACGCGACAAATTCTTTGGCTACCAGGTTCATACCGTCATGCAAGGAACTTACCAAGCACACTGAAGCCGCATGATAAAAGCGTGTAATTTCTTTGTGAGAATGATGTTTTTTCAGGAGCACGATCGGCTTCCATTTCCCCGATTGGAATCGCGCGTTGATCCGATCCGCCTCCGCCGTCACTTCTTCCAGAAACTGTTTGTACCGTGGGATGTCCGTCCGGCTCGGCGCTCCGATCTGTGCGAACGAAAATCGCCGGTGATAGGCCGGATTCATTTCAATGAATCGTTCGATTCCGCGAAACCGCTCCAGAATCCCTTTGGTATAGTCCACGCGGTCTACGCCTACGCCCAACAGCGAAGCTTCAATTCCCAATTCCTCGCACAACTTGGCGCGCTCTTCGCCTGCGTTTCGCCATTCCTGATTTGTCGTTCCATTCGGAAAGGCCACGCTGATCGGGTACGGCCGCACTCGTGTCACGTGCCCCTGCCGGTTTACCGCAAAGCGATCCCACTCCGTCAGCGCTTCTACGGCTCGGTCCACGGTCTCCAGAAAATTATTACAATGCGTTTGGGTGTGAAACGCGATGAGGTCCGCGCCCAGCAATCCGTCAATCAGTTCCCGTTGCCAAGGACAAATTCCAAATACTTCCGGATTCGGCCATGGTATGTGCCAGAAAATCGCCACTCGTGCGTCGGGCCGCGCCTCTTTCACCATTCGCGGCAGCAACGCGAAATGGTAGTCCTGCGCCAGCACGATCGGCGCTTCCACTCCCTCCATCTCCTGCAGTACTGCATCCGCAAAATGCCGGTTCACTTCCTGATACTGCAGCCAGTCCTCCGGCCGAAATGTCGGTCGGGTATGCGCGATATGGCACAATGGCCATAGACCCTCATTTGAAAAGCCTTCGTAGTAGCCGTCGACTTCTTCATCCGTGAGCCATACTCGTCGTAATGTATAGCTCGGCGAATCGGGCGGTACTCGCAACCTGTCGCTCGCATCCACCATCTCGCGATCCGCGCTTCCCGATCCGTGCGCCACCCACGTACCATCGCTCGCCACCAGCACCGGCTCCAGCGCCGTCACCAGACCGCTTGCCGGCACCAGCACTTCGGGTCCCTTGTCGCTCTTTACGTGCATGTACGGCTCGCGATTCGAAACCACAAACAGCGGTTTGCCCTTTAGTTTGCTCTGCAAACTGATTCGCAGCCGCTCTGCCGTCCAGACCGATGCGTGAGTTTCGCGCAGCTGCGCTTCTTCAGCCGCCGCCGCTCGTGCCGCTCCAAGGTCCCTCGCCAGATGGGTCACTTCTTTATTTAGTTGATCGAAAATCTCGCCCTGCGGCAGCGAAACCGGCATTTGAATTTCGCCCGACCGCAATGTCCTCAGCCACTTTGCTGTTCGTTTCAGCGGATCTAGGAACGTCCAGCGCACCAACACCAGCGCCAGCCCGCTGATCAGCAACGTTTCCAGCACTGCGGTCAATAACGCATCCCGCAACGTCAGTAGTACCCGCGAATCGATAAAGCTGGTGTCGAAAATGACCAGCAGCGCCCCGGCCGCCTTGTCCGCCCGCTGCAGCGGCATCGCGTACAAAAAAATTGGCACGTCCGCGATACTCGTGAACTCACCTTTCCCCTCATTGTGCTGCATGCTGAGCGACGCCACGCTTGGCCCGTGTTTATACGCTTCGCCCAGCGTCGACGTCATCACCACCAGATTTCCGCCGCTTTCGTATACCGCAATCCCTTTCATGTGTTCTCGCTGCGCAAAGCGGTCCACCACTTTTTGCATCGCTCGTTCAGAGTTGCGATCATTCTTTTCAAATAACGGTTGGATGGATTCCTGCAAGCTGTCCGCAAGCAGCTCCGCGCGCCGCGAAACATCGCTGCGCAGATTTTTCCGCTGCGATCGCACCTGATACGCCGCAAACAGCAGCGACACCAGTGCCACGCTGATGACCAACGGCAGAACGAGTTTCAGAGTCGTCCGCAATCGCTATCCTCTTTTCTGCTTGTACAGTTCTTGTATCTGCTCCGGAGCGCGGGCCGGCCCGTCCGTTCCTGGGGAGTCACTTGTTCTTCTTAAGTGGTCCGTTGTCGCCGGATCGCCCAGAAGTCCGCCTCGAATTTCCTCGGCTCGAAGTTGCTCGAATCTTTTTTCTTTCCTTGCAGGCTCTCTATCCCTGGCTTCGGCCCTCTAGTTTGGATTGTCTAAGGGCTGTTTCCACACCGCCACCGTAAATAACGCCAAAAATACTGTTGCGATCGAAAGAATCATCCGAAGTTTCATTCTTGGCCCCCCAAAGACAAACCTGCGCCTAGAAAGAACTTAGGTAGTGGCATGAGCCATGCCACCTTCAGCGCTTTCTGCTCACTTTTTAACACCTTTGAAATTAAGGTGATACCGGGGCATCCCTGTATGACCGGTCTAGTACTGGAACTGGCTATGCGTGCAAAAAATGCACCCCCTCATGCCTTCTGTACACGATTCAAGCTGCCCCGGCTTAGTCGATTAAAGCGACTGCCCCAGCCGTTTCTCCAGTTCTGCCCGATAGGTCCTGCTGACTTTTATTCGCCTCCCGTTTTTCATCACGGCCTCGAACTCTCCATGGGATATCGCCTCCAGTTGTAATATGCTCTCAAAATTCACGATGGTTGATCGGTGAACTCGTACAAAGCGCATCGCGTCTAGTTTCTCCGCCAGTTCGTTCAAGGCCGCCCGGTACAGCAGTTCTTTCCCCGCGACATGCAAGTTTACGTACACGCCCGCAGCTTCGATCCAGTCGATCTCTGCCACTCGCACAAACCTCGCGGTCCCCGCCGACTTCACCACCAAGCGGTCCAACTTTCGCTCTCGCTTGCTTGCTGGCGCCACCAGCTTTGCTAGCTTTTGCCCGAAGTCGCGCAGATTTCGCTCGTCCAGACGCACTTTCACCCGGCTCATCGCGGATTCAAATCGCTCATCACTGAACGGCTTCAACAAATAATCCAATGCATTCGTTTCGAATGCGCGGATCGCGTGCGCATCATATGCCGTCACAAAAATCGTTAGCGGCATCTCCTCTGCTCCCACCGAGTCGATCACTCCAAATCCATCCAACTCCGGCATCTGGACGTCCAGAAGCACAACTTCCGGGCGCAATTCGTGGATAGCTTCAACGGCAGCCAGCCCATTCACTGCCTCCTCGATATTTAGAACTTGCGGATCCTTGTGCAACAGGTCCACCAGCCGCTGCCGCGCTGGCGCTTCGTCGTCTACCACCAGCACCCGCATTCGTTCAACTCCGTGAGTTCCCATTGCAGTTGTCACCATTGAGATTGCCGCCTTTCCGGTTCTCCCCGTTCAGCCGCAGCGGGAGTAAGATTTCCACCTCGGTGCCACCGCCAGACCGCGGCCGCACCGCAAAACTGCTCGCGCCATTCGGATGTAGCTCGGCGATCCGCTCGCGAGTCACCGATAATCCCAATCCTCGCGAATTCTCGAGCGACCATCCATTCGGCAATCCAACTCCGTCATCCGTCACCTTGATTTCCAGTCGGTCGCGCACCTGTTGCGCCGCCACGATCACCGTTCCGCCAGACGCCCTCCGCGAAAGTCCGTGCCGTATCGCGTTTTCCACCAGTGGCTGTACAAACAGGCAGGGCACTGTCGCGTGCCTCACTTCCGGCGCGATTTGCATCTCGATTCTTATCTGCTCGCCGAATCGAATCTTCTGAATCGCCACATAGTGATCCAAAAACGCGATCTCCTCCGACAGCGGAACTTCCTGTTTGTTTTTGGATTCAATCGACAACCGCAACAAATCCCCAAGATGCTCAATCATTCCCCGAGCCAGCCGCGGATCGCGTTCTACTTGCGAAGATATGGTATTCAGAGCGTTGAACAGAAAATGCGGGTCCAGCTGCATCCGCAGCACGTTCAGCCGCGCCTCTGAAAAACTTCGCTCCAACCGTTCGACCTGCAATTCGCTCGCGACGTACTGCTGGTTGAAACGGTACATCTGCCATCCGGCAAAAATCATCCAGTAGACCAGCCAGCTCCACAAAAACATTCCGCGCAACGCAGCGATCAGCATCTGGCTGTTCAGCAACGCACTCCACGTTTCCATGCCCAGCACGGACAGTATGGCTCCGAAAACATAAATATAGGCGCAGGTCAGCAGCAGGCTTGGCAGCAGGTGTGCCAACACGCGCTGCGGAAGTTGTCGCTCTGAAAATGGCAGCCGCCGATCGATCCACAAGATCAGTGGCGTCACCAGGCCCCACGACCACCACTGCGCCAGCGATCCCAGCAGCGCGCGCCGCGCACCGCTGCCGTTTGAGATGCCGGGCAGCGCGAACACCAAGCCGATGGCGCTCCAGGCCACCGCGGCCAGCAATATTCGGCCCGCCCGATTGCCTGAAGCGCGATTCAGCCATCCGGATCTAACGCGTGATTCGCTTTCAGCCACGTTGTATTGTCACCAGTTGCCTCGTGCCGCGCAACGTTTCACTGCTCCAGATGCAAACCATTCACGTCTGCCAGTCGAAGGATCGCCCCCCAACCGTAGAAATTGTTGGCAATCGCCATGGTTATCTCGTTCTTCCCTTTGTTCAGCGGCAATGCGAACGAACCATTTTCCAGTGAGCAGCGCCCATCCGGATTCTTTCTCGCCGCGGGTGGTTGGTAAAGATTCTTGTCCGCAAACACTTGCTTGCCATTCACAAATACCCAAACCTCCCGACTCCACCCGATGCTTACTTTCTTAGTTTGTTCGGTTTCGGACGTAATCGAAGTCTTTAGCCATGCCACCGCAAACTGGGGGTATTCCCGGGGCAATCCATATTGCCTCGTGATGTTCAGCAGTCCGTTACGTTCCGCCTTCAGTGGTTTCCAATCTGCTGAAGCTGCCGGTACATCGCTGGCCGTCGGTTCCTTATCCGCGGCCAGTGGCGCATAAGCCGACAGTTGCCAATGCCGCAAGAATCGCTGGTCGGCTTCCGATGCGTCTTTCTCCGCTTCCGCCGGCAACCCATCCACCGCGTCCGCAGTCACTGTGAAATTTGCAAAAAATCCAGGACCTTCCAGTTGCAGCTCTCCTTCCAGCGTATCGCCTTCCAGGCTACCCACCTTCAGCGTCGGCGAACTAGATCCAGATTCTTTGCCATTGATGAAAACATTCATCCGCTGCCCGGAAATTACCATCTTGATGTGATTCCATTCGTTTTCGCGCAGCGGCGCCGGTGCCTGGTATTGCGGGAACATGTCCCATAGCAGTACACCCCGCGTCTGCGGCGCGTACTGGATGCAATCGGGAGCTTCTCCGCAATTCGGCCGCGGCCGCAAATAAAAATATCCGGAATTGTTCTGTTCTTGCCGGAAGACGATCCCCGCGCCCATCCCGCCTTGTGGTTCGATATCGAATTCAATCGTCCCGTTCTTGAACATTATCCCCGCAGGCAGCGCCTCGCCCCCTTTCATCTTCATGTCGCGGTTTCCAGCTTTCAATTCGATCGCTTCCACTCCGTTGTGTTGAACGAACTCCACCGCTCCGGTCGTTTTCCAGTTTGCCGCTTTCATGGCAATCTTTTTCGGCTCGGCCCTTAGCGCTCCTCCAGCGCCAAGCAACAGCAACCCAGCCGAAATCACCTGCAAAATATGTATTTTGTACTTCATGGAAAGCATCCTCCTGGCACTGCGATTCGACGTCACCGTTCGGACGAATCGTAGCTTCTAGTGCAGGGGTCCTGTCAGTGGGATGTTGCAAGCCGGACTGCCGTGTTGCAGTGCGGTCAAAACGCCCTCGTTTGGTGCTCGCGTGGAGTTGGTAGGAGAAGCTAGTGGGCTGTTCGGTCCAGCAACTCTTTCAGGTACTGCTTCCATACCACTGCCCAGGTGTGTGTCCCATGCCCGTGGGTTTGTTCGCTGATTGGAATCAGCACAAATTTCCCATTGCGCAGCTGTCTGCTCAGATTTTCCGCAATTCCCAACTCCGGCGGATTGATAAAGTCATCCGCCGAGTTGATCCACATCACGGGCGCCGCAATCTTTTCCATTTGCTGCGACGGATCGTAATTCCGCGATGCGTTCACTTGATAAAGCAAATCATTCGCGTCTAGCATGGCCGCGCGAGTCTCCACTTCGTCCATGTACTTGTCTGCTGCATCACGAGTGGGCAAACTCTTTTGCATCACCAGTGGCGTGCTTCCCGCAATCACCAGCAAATCTTCGGCGTTGCGCAGGCTTTCTTTCGGCTGTTCTTTGTACTCGCCTCCCTGCCACGCCGGATCTTTGCGAATTGCGTCCATCAGCATTTTCCGCCACAACCGGTTGCGACCCGCAATCTGCGTCGGAAGGCAGGCCATCGGCATCACCGCATCCATAAAATCCGGATAAGTCTCTCCCCACACAAACGAATGCATGCAGCCCATCGACGTTCCGAGAATCAGTCGCAGATGCTGTACGCCCAATCCTTCTGCCAAAAGTAAATGATGTGCCGCCACCATATCGTCATAGTCATACTCCGGAAAATGCGCATGCATCCCGTCGCTGGGCTTCGCCGATTTCCCGTGGCCAATTCCGTCCGGCAAAACAATGTAGTAGTGATCTGTGTCCAGCAGCTGCCCGGGCCCAAACAATTCGTTTGCAAATTGCGGTGAAAGGAACTGTGCGCCGCTTCCTCCCGTGCCATGCAAAATCAGCACCGCATTTTTCACGCGCCCGCTTTCGTCGCGTTGCGGCTTTCCCAGCGTGCGGTAATGCAATCGCATTTCTGGCAACGTCGCGCCAGACTTGAATTTGAAGTTGTGCGCGACGTAATCGCCTTCAGTTACTGCATGTTTTTCAGGCTGCTGGGCAAGTACCCCCAGTGCTGCGAACATTCCGGCCGCAATCAGCGTCCTCATTCGCCTGACGGGATTCATTTTCTCCTCCACGTGGGCACGCAATTTACCACAATCTTCTGAAATTCGATCCGCTGCATGACCTTCTGGCATCAGCCGCTCGACACCGTAGCTAATCGGGCTCGCGGTGTCAGTTCCGGTTATCGAATCGGCGTTACCATCCGTTTCAGGATAGAATTAGGAGAATCAAGGGAACCGAGCATGGAAGTTGAACAGAAGCCATTTACGCAGAAAAAGCCCGACCAGCTGGTGTACCTGGAGCTCGGAGCCGGGAACGGGGGAATGCTGCTTAGCATTTCCGAGGACGGTTTCCGTTTCCGTGCCGTAAGTTCGCTTCGCCCGTATGGGCCGATGCCGTTCGCATTTTCGCTGGACGGCCAGCAACGCCTCGAAGGCACCGGCGAAATCGAATGGCTGGAAGACGACGGTAAGAGCGGCGGCATGCGTTTCACCGAAATCTCACCTGAATTTCGCGCTGTGCTGCAAGGGTGGCTCGCTAGCGGCACTTCCCGCACTGTTGGGCATCGGGAAGTTGTTCCGGCCGCGTCTACTCCGCTCGATACCATGGAGAAAATCCGCCAGGAACTGCGATCCGGGTATCCAACATCGCCACGAAGTCCGGCGGCGCAGCCCGAGCCTCCGAAGCCGGCGCCAGAGCCGAAGGCAGTAGCGCCAACGCTGCCACTTGAGCCCGTCGCGCCCGTGGTAACCGAGCCGCCAGCAGGCCACAAAGAGTTCTCATCCGTTAAACGCTTGTTTCCGCTTCCCACCGGTCCCCGACCCGCGAAACCCGAGACGCCTAAATTCAAGGCCCCCAAGTCCGAACCTGCGTTTTCCCAAGCTGTGAAAACATCTGCAACTTCTTCCGCTTTCCTGAAAGTGCCGCGCCCGGCTTCTCCGGAACCGGTGGCTCCTGCCATTCCGTCGCCATCGATTCCAGAGGCGCCTATCGCCTCGGTCCCGCCACTTTCGATTCCCACAACGCTGATCCCGCCGGTTTCCGCTCCAAGGGAACCACGGCTGCTGGTGCCTCCGCTGGAAGATTCCTTCGAGCTGGCGTGGGAACGAGCCAAAATTGTCGGTCCGGAAGAGTCGCCGCGGCTCAGTCGCGCTGCCGCCGGCAGCATCATCGCCATCGCCCTGTCGGTAATTCTCGGAGCGCTGGCTTTTAATTTTCGCCAGGACATCGGATGGTTCTTCATTTCAGTTGGCAGGAAAATTTCCGGAGAAAGCCGCGCCGCCGATCCGTTGCCTGTGCCAGAATTGAAAACAGAAACGAAACCGGAGACCCTAACGCAGATACCTACATCTGATGCGCCGAGTTCCGTGCAAGGTTCCACGCAGGGTCCCTTACAAAGCCCTGGGCAAAAAACACCAGAGCCGGAGCAGCCCTCAGTGACGACGCCAAGTGGCGCGGCGAACAGGAATTCCGCGCCGGCGACCGCCGCTACAGCACCAGAAACGAAAAACAGCATGGCCGCGGGCTCTCAAAATAGTGCGGCTCCGCGAAAGAATCCTGCCAGCGCAGCGGCTGCCGGCACCGGCGGGACGGAAGCTTCCGCAGTGAAAGCGCCGGTGAGTTCTCCCGAACAGCCGGCAGCGGACTCGGGAACCGGGCAAGAAGAATTCGCCGCCGCGCTAGAGATTTTGCGCGGCGGCAATCGCGGCAAGGATTTGCCCAAGGCTGTAGATCTTCTGTGGACTAGTGTAAAACGGGGGCACGTACCGGCCGAAGTGACGCTGGCGGATTTGTACCGCCGCGGCGACGGTGTGGAAAGAAATTGCGATCAAGCCCGGATTTTGCTGGTGGCTGCGTCTAAAAAAGGGAGTACCGAAGCGCGCCAGACGCTCGAACAGATCGCCGAACAGGGTTGCGAATAATTCTGCACAACGCCGCGGAATACCCAACCCACGCTACGTCAGTCGCCATCCAGCCGCTCACCGAGCAAAAGCAATTTATCAGCGCGGTGGGCTGCGAGGCATGCCACGGACGGGGTGCAAAACATGCAGCGGCAAGGCGCGCCGAAAAAATGTTGCAGGGCGAGGTTTCCGGAGCAGGCGGCGCGGAATTCATATTCAATGTCAGCAGACTTTCGCCCAGCGGACTCCGTGGACTGCTGCTGAGCGTGCCACGATCGGCACCGGCAGTTCGAGAAGCGCGCCCCGGAAATGCGTACCCGGTGGCTAAGTCCCTGCCATACGCCCCCGCGCCGTGGTGCCAGATTAATCGGGATTGCGGAAAAGTGAAGCGCGATCGCGCTCGACAGGGCGAAATCGCCGCGCAGTTTAGGCGGACTTCAGCGACGCCATGTCGATAACAAAGCGGTAGCGCACGTCGCTTTTGAGGATGCGTTCGTAGGCTTCGTTCACTCTTTGGATCGGTGTCAGTTCGATATCGCAGACGATGTTGTGCTTGCCGCAGAAGTCGAGCATTTCCTGAGTTTCGGGAATGCCGCCAATCATGGAGCCGGCGAGACTGCGGCGTCCGGTAATCAAGGAGAACGCGGAGATTGGAGTTTGTTTTTCCGGCAGTCCGACGACGACCATTGAGCCGTCAACCTTAAGCAGGCTCATGTACTCGTTCCAATCCATTTCGGCGGAAACGGTATTGAGAATCAGATCGAATTTGCCTTTAAGCTTGGTAAACGTCGCGGGATCGGATGTGGAGCAAAAGTGATTGGCGCCGAGGCGTTTGGCGTCGTCCTGTTTGCGATTGGATTGACTGAGCACCGTAGTATCCGCGCCGAGCGCGTGCGCAAGCTTCACTCCCATGTGGCCGAGACCGCCAAGTCCAACCACAGCAACTTGTTTGCCGGGGCCTGCGTTCCAGTGTTTCAGCGGCGAATAGAGTGTGATGCCGGCGCAGAGCAGCGGCGCGGCCGCGTCGAGCAGAAGATTCTCCGGCATGCGCAGGAGGTACTTTTCATCCACCACAATTTCTTCGGAGTAGCCGCCGTAAGTAGGCGTCCCGTCTTTTTCGGTGCCGTTGTATGTGGCGACCAGGTGTTCGGTGCAGTATTGCTCCAGTCCGGCGCGGCAGGAATCACAAGTCCGGCAGGAATCCACAAAGCAACCCACCCCGACTTTATCTCCCACTTTAAATTTTGAAACCTTGGCGCCGACCGCCGTGACGATACCCGCGATTTCGTGGCCGGGCACCATCGGAAAAATCGAAGGGCCCCACTCATCGCGGACTTGGTGAATATCGGAGTGGCAGATGCCGCAGAATTTGATGTCGATCGACACATCCTGATCGCGTGGAGCGCGGCGTTGAAATGAATACGGTGCGAGAGCAGCTTTGGGAGTAGCCGCAGCGTAGCCTTTGGTGCTCATAGGCGGAATTCCTTTTTTAGCGTTTTGCTGAATGGAGCCGCTGATTTGATGTACGCGAGAGAGGGAAGTGTACAGGAAAACGGCTTTTGCGCTAAAGGGGAGAGTGCGATTTCGCTGCGGCGCTACTCGTTACCGTTACAGTTTGCAATTCTCGATATCGCACGGTTGTGTGCCCCACGCATCGAGAGAGGCGTGTTTACCGGCTCTTCGAGGAGTACGCCGCAAAAACAAAGGAAGCTCCGGCAAAGCCCAGTGCCACGAACGCACTGGACCATTCATCGGCGTCTTTCGCAGTGTGCATCGCGGCGAGCGCGCGAGGCACGTGCAGCGTAATGAACCACAGCACAAACATCACTCCCAGCATCATGGAAGCCAGCCGCGAGAAAAGGTGAGTACCAATCGCCAGCCCGGCGGCGATCAAGGCGGCGCCGGTGAAGTACGCCAGAAAAAGATGCGCAGGCATCCACGCGGGAACCAGAAATGCGATGAACTGCGCGTACAGAAAATGCTGTACACCGAAAACGAGCAGCGAAAAAGCAACAATGTAACGACCCAGAATGGCCAGGAACGGAGTGGCTCCGGAAAGCAACGGGATCGAAGTGCTTCCCTTGGCGGCCAGCGCAGCCAGAGCGAACGCGGCTCCGGCCATGGCGAACGGTTCGAACGCGCGCGTGCGGCCGACGCCGTCATGTACGATGTCGTTAAATTTTTGAGTATGCAGAATCAGCACGCAAAGCAAGTAGATGAGCCCAATCACGGTGGCCGCAGTGCGCGATTCCTTGTTGGCCAGCAACAAAAGGCTCAACACGATGAAAATCACTCCAAGAACATAAGCGGCGACGTGGCCGCCGGGAGTCCATGGCGGAGCCGGAGGTAGGCCACCGAGGAAGTGTCCATAGTAGACGTCTTGAATGCCAAAGAAACCGATGGAAAGTGCGAAAAGGATTCTGCCAAGCGTGGCCATAACGCCCTTCTGGCGAGCCAAGTTGAGTAGCGTCGCGCATCCGTTCGCGCGAAGCAGGTCGATAAGTCCAAATGCTGCAAGACATTAGACGGGGATTGGCCCGGAACGTAAAGCGGAATTTACGAAACAAGAACAGAAATCGGGGTTCGAAAGTTGCTGGCCAAGGCTCGAAAACGCGCCAAATTCGCTCGTATCTTTACCGTGGATTTCTTGACTTGCAGGTAAAGCGACCCAATAATGGATAGACATGAGCGTAAGCACCGGAGGGGCAGAGGCGATGTTCCTGGATGTAAAGGAACTTGCGATTCGCAAGCTGAACATCCGGAAAAGCTATGCGCCGGGGACCATCGATTATCACACCAACGAGCTCAAGCAGATCGAGCCGCTGGAAGTGGTGGCTACCGCCGAGTTGATCGAGGTCCAGATTCGCATCACCGGCCAGTTGGAAACCAAAATCGAGCTGCAATGCGCTCGCTGCCTGGAACCGGTGGTGGAAGAAGTGCAACGGAATTTTGACCTGTTCTATAGCCCGCTGCCAAAAGACCTGAAGCCGGAAGAAGAGCGGCTCAAGGATCTGGACGCGGACATTGGTTTCTACAAAGGTGACGGCCTGTTTCTGGCGGACGTGTTGAGCGAACAGGTTTTGCTGGCAGTGCCGATGAAGGCTATCTGCCGGAGCGATTGCCGCGGACTCTGCGCGGCCTGCGGAGCGAATTTGAACCACGAAGAATGCCGGTGCGAGACGCATGCGACCGACCCACGATTGGCTCCGCTGGCGCGGTTGAAGCAGGACTGGCTCAAGAAACAATAATTTACAGCACTTGCGATAGTTTTCAGTGGTTAGGTGTGTGAATTGATCGCGGAAATGTTAGATTGATAGATTCAAAGTAAAGAAGGAGTAGTACGATGCCGAATCCAAAGAGACGCCATTCCAAGCGGCGCACTAGCACTCGCCGGGCGCACGACCATCTGTACAAGCCTGCGCTGGGAAAGTGCCCCCATTGCCACGAGATGAAGCAGCCACATCAGGCTTGCCCGCATTGTGGCTTCTACAAGGGCAAAGCGGTTAAAGAGGCTTCCGCGTAGTCAATTCGCCAGATTCACGCTCGCTCGGGTTTCGACTCAGGGTTTATAAAACAACCCTGAAACCCGGTAAGAACGGCAGTAAGCCCCCAATGATCACAATTGCCGTGGACGCGATGGGAGGGGACAATGCGCCCCGTCCCGAGGTCGAAGGAAGTGTGCTGGCTGCACGCGAACTCGGAGTTCGCGTGGTACTGGTTGGGCAGCCGCAAGTAATCAAGTCGGAGCTGGCCAAGCACGAACGCAGCGGATTGAAGATTGAAATTTTGCCGGCCAGCGAAGTGATCACTATGGACGATCACCCGGCGCAGGCGTTTCGGCGCAAGAAAGACAGCTCGGTGCACGTCGCCGCGCGGCTGGTGCGTGAAGCCAAAGCCGATGGGTTGGTCAGCGCGGGGAATACCGGCGCGGTAATGACCGTGGCTCGATTTTTATTAGGCACGCTAGAGTCTGTGGACCGCGTAGCGCTGGCTGCTCCGTTTCCGAATGCCAAGGGCGGCGTCAGTGTGATGCTGGATGTCGGCGCGAACGTCGACTCCAGGCCCGAGCACCTGGTGCAGTTTGCAGTGATGGGCGAAATGTACTACCGCGCGACATTTGGCAATCGCAAGCCGCGCGTGGGTTTGCTCTCTATCGGCGAAGAAGAGGGCAAAGGCAACGAGCTTACGCGCGAAGTCAACGAACGCCTGAAAAACGCGCATATGCAGTACATCGGAAATGTGGAGGGCGGCGATCTTTTTTCCGGTGCGGTGGATGTGATCGTCTGCGACGGATTTGTCGGCAACATCGCGCTGAAAATTTGCGAAGGACTGGCGGTTCAGATCTTCGGACTGCTGAAGAAATCGCTGAAAAGTTCCTTGTTGTCCCAGTTCGGCGCCTTGCTTTCGCAGGGGGCGTTCAAGGGGTTGAAGAAGACCATTGATTACACGGAGTACGGTGGAGCGCCACTGCTAGGAGTACGGGGCGTCTGCGTGATCGGGCACGGCCGTTCCAATGCGAACGCAATCAAGAATGCGATTCGCGTAGCGGCGGGACTGGCCAAGGCACGCATGAATGAAAAAATTGAACAGGAGCTGTCGCTGGTGACAGGCCACGCGTAAGGCGTGAACTGGCGGCGACGGAAAGAAAAGTATGGGAAAAGTAGCGTTTGTTTTTCCGGGACAAGCTTCGCAATACCCGGGCATGGGAAAAGAGCTCACGGAAAAGTACGCCGTGGCGCGCGCCGTTTTTGACGAAGCGGACAAAGCGATGGGATTCTCGATTTCCAAAATGTGCTTTGAAGGCACCGAAGAGGAATTGAAGCTGACCGCCAACACCCAGCCGGCGATTTTGACGTGTTCTGTGGCGATATTTCGCGTGGCTGCGGAAAAGGGTCTGCAGCCGGATTTTGTGGCTGGCCATAGCTTGGGCGAATATTCGGCGCTGGTGGCTGCCGGTGCGCTGAAATTTTCGGATGCGGTGCAACTGGTGCGCAAGCGCGGCACGTATATGCAAGATGCTGTTCCGGCGGGCGTCGGAGCGATGGCCGCGGTGCTGGGAATTTCTCCGGCAGTGGTGGCCGATGCCTGCAAGCGCGCCGCGGAAAACGAGATTTGCGCTCCAGCCAATTTGAATTCACCAGACCAGACCGTGATTTCCGGCCACGCCGGAGCAGTGAAGCGCGCAGTGGAAATTGCTTCGCAGCTGGGAGCAAAACGCGCGGTGATTCTGCCGGTGTCCGCGCCGTTCCATTCGGCGTTGATGATGCCTGCTCAGGAGAAACTGGAAAAAGATCTGGCTAAGACCGAATTCTCGGATTTGAAGTGGCCGCTGGTCACCAACGTAGACGCGGACACCGAAACCAAGGGCAGCGAGGCACGTGACGCGCTGGTCCGCCAGGTTTCCATGCCAGTGCGCTGGGAAGAGTCGGTGCGCACGTTGATTGAGGAAGGCGTGAACACGTTTGTGGAAGTTGGTCCGGGGCGGGTGTTGACCGGTTTGCTGCGGCAGATTGAACGGTCTGTGGCGGCGCTGAATATCGAAGACGAAAAGAGTTTGGCCATGACTCTGGACAAAATCGCCGGAGCCAAGTCCGACGCAGCATGAGGCAGTTTTTGGCAGCACAGAGTCCAGTCGGTACCTGCGTTGACGTGAGAAAGGAGCACAGCCTAAAGCTGTGCTACGGGTAGTGTTGGGAAATGTTTAGTCTGAAGGACAAAGTGGCAGTGGTGACCGGAGCGTCGCAGGGCATTGGCCGCGACACCGCGCTGGCGTTGGCGCAAGCCGGCGCAAAAGTAGTGCTCGCCGCGCGCAATGAAGAAAAATTGGCCGCATTGGCTTCCGAAATTGAGGCCGCGGGCGGCGAGTCATTGGCAGTCAAGATGGATGTGGCTGACGCCGAGCAGGTGAAGGCGGGATTCAAGCAGGTCATCGAAACATTCGGCCGGCTGGATATTCTGGTGAACAACGCCGCGGTCACCCGCGATGGCCTGGCGATGCGCATGAAAAAAGAAGATTGGGAAGCTGTGTTACAGACGAATCTGACCGGCGCGCATTTCTGCATTCAGCAGGCCTTGCCGACGATGATGAAGGCGCGTGCCGGGCGGATCATCAACATCTCTTCGGTGGTGGCGCAGAGCGGCAACGCGGGCCAGGCCAACTACGTTGCAGCCAAAGCGGGCTTGATCGGATTGACCAAAGCCATCGCCATTGAAATTGCTTCGCGCGGAATTACCGTCAACGCAGTAGCGCCAGGATTTATTGAAACTCCGATGACTGATGTGCTGGCGGACAAAGTGAAGGAAGAGTTGAAGACCCGCATTCCGCTGGGGCGCATGGGCTCTCCTCGCGATGTAGCATCAGCGATTGTGTTTCTGGCCAGCGATGAAGCAGGCTACATCACCGGGCACGTTTTGAACGTGAATGGCGGCATGCATTTGGCGTGAGCAGCGACTATGCATCGGTATGGGCGGTTTTGCGGCAGTTGGTGAACAGGCTCAAGAATCAGACGGTCGCAGACTACTTGTGGAGTTTTTGCCGATCGTCCGGATTATTGTGGCATTGTATTTCGGGGTTCGCGCTCAGGGGTTTCTGGCAAGAGACTCGCCTCAAAAGTCGTGGTACAACAGCAGCGTCATTTCTGCCGATAAATGTGGGAACTGCAGACAGCCAAAGTTTGCGGATAGTGACGCCCAAAGTTGACCTAGCCGTAAGGCGTGCTTAGAATGGGCAGGTTGCCCAGGGTGGGTAAAAAACAAGAGTCTGGCGGCGGCTTGACGTAACGCAGACGATTTTTTGCAAAAACAATAAGTCCCGACCCGGTCGGGACGGAGGAATGCGAATGGCCAGCGTAGAAGAACGCGTAAAACAGATTATCGTCGAGCAGCTCGGCGTGGATGAGGCGGAAGTAACGCCGACAGCATCGTTTGTGGACGACCTGGGCGCGGATTCGCTGGACCAGGTGGAATTGGTAATGGCGTTTGAAGAAGCGTTTGGCATCGAAGTGCCGGACGAAGACGCCGAGAAGATGACCACAGTGAAGGACGCCGTCGAGTACATTGATAAGCACGCCAAATCGAAGTAAGCCGACGCGTTCCGCGCGGCGAATCTTTTATCGCTCAGGGTTTGTAAGACAAACCCTGAAACCCATGGCACTCAGGGCTTGTCCGAAAGTCCCTGAAATCCTCACAGGAGCTGGATAAGGGTGACTCGCCGGGTAGTGGTAACGGGAGTTGGGCTGGTCTGCGCGCTGGGCATTGGCACAGACGAGAGCTGGAAGAATCTCATCGCCGGAGTAAGCGGCATTGGGCCGATCACTCATTTCGACACCAAGGATTTTGACTGCAAGATTGCCGGTGAAGTGAAGAACTTCGATCCGTTCCGGTGGATTGAGAAAAAAGAACTGAAAAAGATGGGCCGCTTCATTCAGCTCGCGCTGGCTGGCGCGGACTTTGCGGTGAAGCACGCACAGTGGAAACCGGAACACTCCAACTTGGAAGAAGTTGGAGTGTACGTTTCCTCCGGCATCGGTGGATTCGACATTATCGAACGCGAACACGGCAAACTCTTATTTGGTGGCCCCAACAAAATTTCGCCATTTTTTATTCCGTCGGCCATTGTGAACTTGGCTTCAGGGCATATTTCGATTCGCTATGGAGCGAAGGGTCCAAACTCCGCGACGGCGACGGCGTGTTCAGCATCTGCGCACGCCATTGGCGATTCCTTCAAGATTATTGAACGCGGCGCCGCGGACATGATGATTTGCGGCGGCACCGAAGCCACCATCACGCCGATGGGCGTGGGTGGATTCGCTTCAATGAAAGCGCTCTCCACCCGCAACGATGATCCGGCCACCGCTAGCCGTCCGTTTGATATCGATCGCGACGGATTTATTGTTGGCGAAGGCGCGGGCATCCTGATTCTGGAATCGCTGGAACACGCTACCAAGCGCGACGCGCCGATTCTGGCCGAAATTGTTGGCTACGGAATGTCCGGCGACGCGTATCACATTACTCAGCCCGTCGAAAATGGTGATGGTGCGTTTCGCGTGATGCGCGCGGCGCTGAAAGACGCCAAACTTTCTGCCGATGATATAAGCTACGTAAACGCGCACGGCACTTCAACACCGATTGGCGACATTATTGAAACTACGGCGATGAAGCGCTTGTTCGGTGAGCGCGCGATTGCCAAAAAGTTGCCGGTGAGTTCGACCAAGTCCATGACCGGACATTTGCTGGGCGGTGCAGGAGGTCTGGAAGCCGGCATTAGTGTGCTGGCGCTGCGCGACCAGATCTTGCCGCCGACCATCAATCAATTTCACAACGATCCGAAATGCGATCTGGACTACGTGCCGAACGTGGCGCGCAAAGCGACGGTGGATTACGCGCTGTCCAATTCGTTTGGATTTGGCGGGACCAACGCCGCGCTGATTTTCAAGCGCTGGGCAGGCAAGTGAACCGCTGTGTAGCGGTTGATCGCGAAACCAGAAGATTTTATTCGTAGCGCCGGCAACTTGCCGGCAGACTTTCCGCAGCCCGCAAGGAAAAACTCTCGTGAAAATTATCGTATGCATCAAGCAGGTGCCGGCAAAAGACGCGCCGCTGGCGATTAAGGCAAACTGGATCAAGGAATCGGACATTGGTTTTGAAATGAACGAGCCGGACGGCTACGCGCTGGAAGAAGCGCTGCGGCTGAAAGAAAAACACGGCGGCGAAGTGATTGCGCTTTCCATGGGCCCGGAGCGCGTGAAGCAGACCATCAAGGAAGCGCTGGCAAAAGGCGCGGATCGCGGCATCCACATTACCGACGACAATTTTGCGCAGCTCGATCCGTTGGGCGCAGCGAGTGCACTGGCAGCGGCAGTGAAGAGCGCAAACGCGGATTTGATTTTGACGGGTCTGCAAAGCGACGACCAGGGATTCGGCCAGACTGGCGTGCTGCTGGCGGCGCTGCTGGACAAGCCGCATGCCACGATCATCATGGCCATTGAAGCATCGGGCGGAAAGCTAAAATTGAAGCGCGAACTAGAAGCAGGCTGGTTTCAGTGGATTGAGTGCCCCTTGCCGGCGGTGCTTTCCATTCAGTCCGGCATCAACAAGGTGCGCTACGCCACGCTGAAGGGAATCATGGCCGCCAAGAAGAAAGAGATTGTGGTGCTGACGGCCGAATCTCTGGGGGCGAAAAGCGAGCCCACTCAGCAGGTGGAAAAGATTTACGTGCCGGTGAAAACCAAGAAGACTGAATTCTTGACCGGGACTCCGAAAGAAGTGGCAACGAAACTGGTGGAGAAGTTGAAGTTCGAAGCCCGGGTGATCTGACCATGAAAATTCTGGTGATTGCAGAGCAGCGGCAGGGGAAGTGGAACAACACCAGTTTTGAAACGCTGGCGGCGGCGCAACAAATTGCTTCGGCGCTTTCGTGGACCGTGAGCGCGCTGGTGATTGGCAAGGGCGTGGGCGCACTGGCGACGGAACTCGCCGCGAAAAATGTCGCGGAAGTTTTGCAAGTCGAGCACGATTTGCTGGAGTCTTACACGCCGGATGGCTATACGGTTGCGCTGAAGCAGGTGATTGAATCCGCCAAGCCGGGCCTGGTGTTGTTTCCGCATACCTATCAGGTGCGCGACTTTGCGCCGAAATTGGCGGCATCGCTGGGCAAAGGAATGATTGGCGACTGCATCGGTTATCGCAATGAAAGTGGAAAAGTAATTTTTGTACGGCAAATGTTTCAAGGAAAAACTGCCGCGGACGTTTCGTTTTTGGGAGATGGTCCATGGTTCGCATCATTTCAATCCGGCGCATTTCGTGCAGACCAAGTGACTGCGGCGGAAGGCGGCGCAAAACCAGTGAACCGCGTCAACGTGGAGTTGAAAACAGAGCAGATCCGCACCAAGCCACTGGAACTTTTCAAGGAAGCAAAATCGGCGGTGGATTTGACGCAAGCTCCGCTGATTGTGGCCGTAGGCCGCGGAATCAAGGCTCCGGAGAATATTGCGCAAGCGGAAGCACTAGCCAAAGCGATGGGCGCTGAAATTGCTGCTTCGCGGCCCATTTGTGACGAAGGCTGGTTGCCGATGGAGCGGCAAATCGGCAGCTCCGGGCAAACCGTAGCACCGAAATTATATTTGGCTTTGGGCATCAGCGGCGCGATTCAGCACGTGGTCGGAATGAAAGGCGCGCGGACCATTGTGGCTATCAACAAAGATCAGAACGCGCCCATCTTTGAAATCGCGGACTACGGCGTAGTCGGCGACATTTTCGAAATCATGCCCGCCCTCACTGAAGAGTTGCAGAAAGCCAAGTAAATTATTTGGCGAAACTTTGTTCCAATTAGTTTTACCGCACCGAAATGACAAATTGACTCTTGTGGCCGTGTGACGGCCATCGTAGAAATGATGTGCGGGACCAGACGTTGGAGGCGCGACATGGCCGATATTCCAAGTTTTCCATACCAAACACGCCTGAATATTCTTTATGGGCCGCTCGAACTCATCGAAGAAAAAACACTCGCGGATGAATGCGCCTACCAGTGGTACAACCAAACACTTTGCCAGGTGAATGGATCGGTGGTGCGTTTAGGTGTGGTCCAAGGCGAATATCACTGGCACAAGCACGATGAAGACGACGAGTTCTTTTATGTGGTTGAAGGAAAACTGTTCATCGATCTTGAAGGACACACTTTGGAGATTGGCCCGCGGCAGGGGATGGTTGTTCCAAAGGGCATGTTGCACAGAACGCGCGCGACGGAGCGAACGGTAATGCTGATGGTAGAGAACGCGGGAATCATTCCTACCGGCAACTAATCGGCCCGTAATTCGTCTGATAGGATACTAAGAGATGGCCGTAGAGCGTGAAAAACTGGAAGCCGATGTATTGATTGTGGGAGCTGGGCCGGCGGGGTTGAGCTGCGCGCTGCACCTGGCGAATTTGATCAAAAAGCACAAAGAATCTGGCGCCAAGCCGGAACTTTCCGCGGAAAATATTTATGTCCTGGAAAAGGGGCGCGAAATTGGCGCGCACCAGCTTTCCGGCGCGATCATGAACCCGAAAG
>Ga0157376_10000321_pt1 | contig 32171 bp, 24 predicted proteins | sample M45metaG_FD_121801 | JGI IMG/M metagenome (GOLD analysis project Ga0157376, IMG submission 121801) | Miscanthus rhizosphere microbial communities from Kellogg Biological Station, Michigan, USA - M4-5 metaG | ecosystem: Host-associated > Plants > Roots > Rhizosphere > Soil | place: USA: Michigan...
TCTTGTTTTCAACAAAGAAGGTTTTTGGCAGCGTTTCGCCCGGGTGGCCCGCAACGAATGCAGCCCTGTATGAATCTGTCAGTGAAGGATTGGCCCAGGCATAATAAAATGAAAGTGGTATGCAAATCAAAATAGACGATACAAAAAACACAGCGAAGGATCGATCCCTGAACAAAACGAACGCGTCTTTGCCAACGATTTGTCCAAAGCTCACCGGTCCCTTGATCAGAGGTGGCGTATTCGGAAGGGTAAATGCATACAATCCCATAGCAATCGCCGTGAACATGGATACATATATAATGGTAATCTTGTCGCCCCAGCCCATATAGCCCACCAGGTTCGTCACTGCAATCCAGGCAAGGGTGCCCATTAATCGAATTGGAGGAAATTCTCTTTCAGGAGCTGTCATCTGGCGCATCGAGATGGAGCTGGTGAGAGCGATCGTAGGAGCAAAGGTTAAGCAATAAAGAAGAAAGGTCACATAATACGGAATGAAGGTGTTCATTTTAGTCAGAAAGAAAAGAATGAGCGCACCTACGAGGTTGAGAACAGCCAAGACCTTTTGGGCGGCAAAAAAGCGATCCGCCAGCATGCCCACGAGGAATGGGGAAACGATCATCGCAATGGAAAATACGGAATACACATTTCCTACCTGCTCCGGCTTAAAGTGGATAGCTTCCAGATACTTAGAGAGCTGGCCATACCAGGATCCCCACACGACGAACTGAAGGAACATCATGATGGACAACTGGACGCGGATGGTCATTTTCATACAGCAAGTGGTTTTGTTTTAATCGGGCCAGAAATTTACAAAAGATTGGTTAGACGGCTCAAAAAAATAAAATGCCGTTCATCCCAAAACAGCATGATTCAATTTTGATATATAATCTTATTTTCTATCTTTGATCCTCTTCAATACTTCGCATATGAAATGCTAGTCACATCAGGGAACGTTACCGGGTAACCGAAATTTATCCATCCCTGATTTATTCTCCCTTCTTATCGCCCATCGGGCCTTTCTGTCTTTTTAATTTTTATCGTCATGTCGAATTCAACTATTGATATCAATACAAGAACGCCTTTTTTAAAACTGCTCAAACAGGCAATCACCGGCGAAGTCAAAGAATTTACCACGGGCAGCATTGATCGCGCAATTTTTTTGCTCGCCGTTCCCATGATCCTGGAGATGGCGCTGGAATCTCTCTTTGCGGTGGTCGACATTTTTTTCGTAAACCGCGTAGGCAAAGAAGCCGTAACAACGGTAGCCCTCACCGAATCCATCATCACCATTGTGTATTCCATTGCCATCGGCCTCAGTATGGGCGCCACGGCCATGGTAGCACGACGCGCAGGTGAGAAGAATTTCAAAGCCATTGGCGAAATTGCAACACAAGCCATTTACATCGGAACAGCGCTTGCCATCATTTTCGGCGCACTCGGATTTTTCTTTCCACGACAAATACTCTCAGCGATGGGTGGTTCACCAGCCGTTGTGGAATCGGGTTTTCGTTTCACGCAAATCATGTTCACCGGAAATATCGTGATCATGCTCATCTTCCTGAACAACGCCATTTTTCGTGGTGCAGGTGACGCGTCCATCGCCATGCGCGCGCTGTGGATTGCAAACATCATGAATATCATACTGGATCCGCTCTTCATCTTCGGATGGGGACCGATACCAGCGATGGGCGTGAAGGGGGCAGCGATCGCAACCACCACCGGTCGCGGCATTGGTGTGATCTACCAGTTGTATCATTTTTGGAAGGGAAAGGGTATCGTCAAAATTGTGAGGGCGAATTTCAAAGCAAAATGGGAGATCATGAAGCAAATGCTGAATCTGTCGATTGGTGGAACGGGTCAATACCTGATCGGATCTGCAAGCTGGATCTTCCTGATGCGCATCATTGCCGGATTCGGTGAAGACGTTGTTGCGGGTTATATTACTGCCATTCGTGTGATCGTATTTACCATTCTCCCGGCCTGGGGATTTGCGAACGCCGCGGCAACGCTGGTCGGACAAAACCTTGGCGCCGGCAAGCCAGAGCGAGCCGAAAAATCAGTTTGGAGAACTGCATTTCTCACAATGATCTTTTTCGCGCTTGTCGCATTCGTGTTCTTTTTCTTTGGTGAACCGATTTTATCTTTCTTTAATCACGACCCGGCAAGCATCGCGCAAGGCAAGCAGTGCCTGCAAATCATTTCAGTGGGTTACCTGTTATTCGCATATGGAATGGTGATCAGTCAATCGCTGAATGGTGCAGGCGATACCAAAACGCCTACGATCCTGAACTTTTTCTGCTTCTGGCTGATGCAAATTCCACTAGCCTGGGTATTGGCTGTGGCATTTAAAATGGGACCAAAGGGCGTGTACATCGCCATTGGCATATCTGAATCGCTCCTGGCCATCGCGAGCATCTTTATTTTCAGAAGAGGGAAATGGAAACAAATCAAAGTGTGATATCAGGTAATGGGTATTGGGTATTGGAAGATCCACAATCTACAATCCACAATCAACAATCAACACCTTATTTATTAATCCTGGACTCCAATTCCATCACCTTTTCGAAAAGGCGTTCGTATTCGGCATTCAGCTTTTGTAATTCCACCTGAACGCTTTTGTAAGACGACTCTGTTTGCACGAATTTATTCTTGTCAGCGTATGTGTCAGGAGCTGACAAGGCTGCTTCGAATTGCTGCTTCTGCAGATTTAGTGTCGCAAGTTTTTCTTCTGCCTGCTGAAATTGCTTCTGGTATTTTTGCAATTCTTTTTTCAGGTCTTTATCGATGTGTTGTGGGGGATCGGCTTCCGTTTTTTTTGATTCCGTTTTTTTTACGTCCGGTTTCTTCACCTCCGGCTGCTCCTTCACATTGGATTTGGGGCCTTCTTTCTTTTCCGCCTGCTTTGCCATTCTTTCCTTCCATTCCACCCATTCCTCATAACCGCCCTTGAATTCTTTTACTTTTTGATCATCGATCTCCCAGATCTTGTTCGCAGCTTTCGAAATAAAATACCGGTCGTGACTTACCAGGATCAAACTCCCCTTGTATTTATTCAAGGCCTCCACCAAAAGATCAACCGAGTGCATGTCGAGGTGGTTGGTGGGCTCGTCAAGAATCAAAAAATTTGCCTTGCTCACAATGGTTTTTGCCAATGCCACCCTTGCTTTTTCGCCACCACTCAACACCCTGATCTTCTTGTCCACATCATCGCCGCTGAACAAAAAACAACCCAGCAGCGTCCTCAATTCCTGTTCCGTGCGCTGGCTACCACATGAAAGCATTTCTTCAAGCAGTGTATGGTTTACGTTGAGGGATTCCAATTGATGTTGAGCATAAAAACTTTCATCAACATTATGTCCCCAGGTTCTTTCACCCTCGAAAGTTTCTGCTCCTGCAATGATTCGGAGAAGGGTCGATTTTCCTTTTCCATTCGCGCCGATCAGTGCGATTTTGTCGCCGCGATCAATTTCAGCATCGGCCTGATTGACGATTTGAATGGGTCCAAAACTCTTGGTAACCCCTTTCAGGGTACACAAAATTTTGCCCGGTTGTTTATCGACCTGGAAATTGATATTGATTTCCGGTCTTTCCAATGCCACATCTTCAATCCTGTCCAGTTTCTCCAATCGCTTCATGGCACTTTGAGCAGCAGCGGCTTTGGAGGCTTTCGCGCGAAACCTTTCAATGAATCTTTCCTGTTGTCGGATAAAATCCTGTTGATTCTCGAATGCACGCTGCTGGACCTCCATGCGCATCTCCTTCTCCTGCTCGTAATACTCGAAATTGCCGTTATACACGTGCAATTCCTGTTGGTAGAGTTCAATGGTCTTAGTAACCATCCGGTTGAGGAAGTATTTATCGTGGCTTACGATCACAACAGCACCCTTGTAATGCGCCAGGTATTTTTCCAGCCATTCTATGGAAGGCAGGTCGAGGTGGTTTGTCGGTTCATCCAATAATAAAAGGTCAGGCTGTTGAAGAATCATTTTCGCGAGCAACACGCGCATCCGCCAGCCTCCACTGAATTCCCGAAACGGTCTTTGCAGGTCGTTATTTGAAAATCCTAATCCCTGCAATACTTCTTCAGTCTGGTGATGAATATTGTATCCGCCGAGTGTTTCCATTTCGTGCAGCCGGTCGGAGTAGTCGTGCAACAGTTTTTCGTCATCCGAATTTTTTTCCAATTGATGTCCCAGCGTTTCGATTTCCTTTTCAAGTGCCAGCACCCTTTCAAATGCGCCTAGCGCAACCTGCAAAATGGAATCCCCGGTATCAAAGCTTAAAAGGTCCTGGTGGAGGTAGCCAATGGAAGTTCCCCGGCTTCTTTCAACGGTACCTGCAGAAGGTTGATAGTCGCCCACCAACAATTTAAGCAAGGTCGATTTACCGGTGCCATTAAAACCAATCAGCCCGATGCGTTCATTGGGTTGAATATGCCAGGTGGTATCCTTTAAGATAGTCCTCGCTCCAAATTCAAAAGTTACATTCTGCAATCCAGCCAACATACTTCACACTTGTTCGTTAAAAGAATGCGCAAAATTAACGCAAAGATGGCGGCAAACCATTAACCCTTAACTTTGAAAAAAATTTGAGCATGAAAAGATTGGTTTATCTGTTACCCCTTGTACTTCTGGCCTGTGGATCGGCCGATGATTCCGGCCCTAAAGACGTGGCTGCGGGCGCCCCGGAAAAGACATCTTCCCATCCCACAGCATTTACAAGCTCATTTCAGAAATTATTGGACACTTATTACGCACTCACCGGTTCATTGGTTGATGGAAATGACTCTCTGGCCGCGAAACTGGGTGCAACACTGGCCAATCGCACCGACAGCGTTAACCTGGCGGGCATGGAGAAAGATTCTACGATTTATGAAACCACTAAAGCCATCCTCGAATCTGTCAAAAGCGAAGCGATAGGTCTTAGTGGCGAAGCCAATATCGAAAACAGGCGGAAATCTTATCAAATGGTTTCTGACGCGATGTACGACCTGGTGAGAACGGTGAAGTATGAGGGCCAAACCATCTATCACCAGTTTTGCCCAATGGCTTTCAACAACCAGGGCGCCTACTGGATCACCAATTCGCCCGATATCAAGAATCCTTATTTCGGCAAAGCCATGCCCAATTGCGGCGAGACCAAGGACTCGCTTTCCTTTGGCTCAAAATAAATCTTTCACCGGGCAATTTTCGAAATCAGAATGGAATGGAATGCTACCAATGCTGGCCTGAAACGCGGATTGGTTGTTGCATTCCTCCTCTTGCTGAGTTGCTTCTGGAAGACATCCATTGGCCAGAATAAGTATACGATTAGTGGCTACGTAAGGGATTCCACCAGCAGCGAATCCATGATCGGCGCTTCGTTGCTTGTGCAAGGACAAACCAAGGGTGTCAATAGCAATGCCTATGGTTTTTATTCCATCACGCTACCCCAGGGCAAGTATGTAATTAGCTGCAGCTTTGTCGGCTACCTGGTAAAGCAAATTGAAGTGGACCTGGATCGCAACCTCGTCTTCAATTTCGACATTCTGCCAACGGGTACGCTTTCCCAGGAAATTGTGATTTCATCGAAACGAAGAGATGCCAATGTGAAGAGTGCACAGATGGGCAGGGTGGACCTGTCGATTGAAAAGATCAGGACCATTCCCGTAATTTTTGGTGAAGTGGATATCATGAAAACCCTGCAGCTGCTACCGGGTGTCATGAACGCGGGAGAGGGGAATAGTGGATTATATGTGAGGGGAGGAGGCCCCGATCAAAACCTCATCATGCTCGACGATGCGGTGGTTTATAACACAGGACACCTTTTCGGATTTTTTTCCATTTTTAATTCAGACGCACTAAAGAATACTTCCCTGATTAAGGGAGGTATGCCCCCGCAATATGGAGGAAGATTGTCGTCTGTATTGGATATCGCAATGAAGGATGGTAACATGAACCGGTTCCAGATGGATGGCGGCATCGGTACGATTGCCTCCAGGCTTTCCATACAGGGACCGATCAAAAAGGACAAGGCTTCATACATTATCTCGGCGCGCAGAACCTACATCGATGTGCTGGCCAAACCATTTATTTCAAAGAGCAGCCAGTTTTATGGTTCCGGATATTACTTCTACGATTTGAATGCAAAAGTGAATTACAAATTCTCCGAAAAAGACAGGCTTTACCTGAGCGGCTATTTCGGACAGGATGTTTTCGACTTCGTGAATGCGAGAAGATCATTCGACATCAGTATTCCCTGGGGCAATACCACAGCCACGCTCAGGTGGAATCACGTTTTCAACCGGAAGCTATTTGCCAACACCACGTTGGTCTACAACAAATATAATTTCGAATTCGCGGGCAGGCAGGAGACCTTTCAATTGAAACTTTCCAGTGGTATCAGGGATTACAATGCAAAAATTGATTTCGACTTTTTTCCACAACCGAGGCATAAAATGAAATTCGGCGGTTTGTACACCGTTCACCAGTTCACGCCTTCCGTGCTGAGTGGCAGCCAGGATTCAACTGTCTTCCAACCCAACAATGCACAGATCAAATACGCCGACGAGGCCGCGATCTACATACAGGATGATTGGGAGATCAGCGACAAATGGAAGATGAATTATGGCGTCAGGTGGAGCTGGTTTCAACAATTGGGACCTTATAAAATCTATTCGACCGACATCAACGGAAACAAATTAGACAGTACCTTATACAGCAGCCGCCAACCTGTGAAGTCTTATAACGGACTGGAACCGCGGCTTACCCTACGGTATGCCATAGACGACGAAACTTCCCTGAAAGCGGCCGTGACGAGAAATTACCAGTACATCCACCTGGTGAGTAACGCCGGCACCACGCTGCCAACCGATATCTGGGTGCCCAGCACCTTCCGCGTGCAACCACAAATCAGCTGGCAATATGCGGTGGGTTTCTTCAAGAATTTCAAGGATAATACCTATGAAACTTCGGTTGAACTCTATTATAAGGACATGAAGAACCAAATCGAATACCGGGAGGGATATACGCCCAGCACCCGCGATACCGAAGAGGAATTTGTTTTCGGAAAGGGATGGAGCTACGGGGCTGAGTTCTATGTGAACAAAGCTCGCGGTAAATTGACGGGCTGGATCGGTTATACTTTATCGTGGACTTTCAGGCAATTCCCGCAATTGAACGACGGCACCACCTATCCGGCGAAGTACGACAGGAGGCATGATCTTTCCCTGGTTGGCACTTATGAACTCACGAAGAAATGGAAATTCTCTGCCGTATTTGTTTATGCAACGGGTAATGCCACCAGTATGCCGGAAAGGTTTTACATCATTGAAGGCTTGCTGGCACAGGAATACAGCCGAATCAACCAATACCGGCTCGCTTCCTACAATCGGTTAGACATAAGCGCTATCTATACCCCGCGACAAAAGAAGCCCAAACGCTGGCAGGGCAATTGGGTGTTCAGCATTTACAATGTTTACAGCAGATTAAATCCTTACTTCATTTATTTTGATCAGTCCGGCAGCGCTTATGATAACACCTTACAGATAAAGGCAAAGCAGGTTTCACTGTTTCCCATCATCCCGAGTGTGACTTATAATTTCAAATTTTAATATCAAGCCGCCCATCAATTTTTTCTTGTTATTATCTGATTCCATGCCTTTCGAGATTTGATTTATACTTATTTTTAGCGCTTTCAAAATCAAAAACATGAGAAAATCTATCTTCCTCCTTGCATCACTTTGCGTACTGGCTGCCAGCATGATGGCCCAGGAAAAAGTGGACCTGGACATGATCAAAAAAATCCGTAACGAGGGATTGAGCAATTCAAAGGTGATGGATATCGCCTACTACCTGACTGATGTGAGCGGTCCCCGCCTCACCGTTTCTCCCGGATATATGCGCGCAGCAAATTGGGCCAAATCGAAATTCACCGAATGGGGTTTAACGAATGTGGCACTTGAACCATGGGGTGAATTCGGCAAGGGATGGGAATTAAAGAAAAGTTATGTTGCCATGACTGCCCCCTATTACCAACCCATGATCGCTTTTCCCAAGGCATGGACGCAGGGTACAAAGGGACTCGTGAGTGGAGAATTGATGATCGTGGATGCAAAAGATTCTGCCGACTATGTATCGAGGTTCAAAGGCAAGGTTGCGGGAAAAATAATTATCACGCCCCTTTCGGATAACCTGAATAAGCTGGATTCGGTAGCAGACGGTTCGCGTTACAGCGATGCTGACCTGCTCAAAATTGCGAATCCTGTAGCCGATACGTCACGTAGGAATGGGCCCAGTCCGGAAATGCAGGCACGTATCGCAGCCGCAAGATTTAGAAACAAATTGAAAGAACTGATCCAGGCAGATGGTGCAGTTGCCATCATCAGTTCCAGCACCAGGAGCAAACACGGTACCGTGTTTGTGCAGGGCGGCGGTCCTTTTCGCCTGAATACGGATGCTTCCATGACCGACGTTTCAATGGGGGGCGAAGATTACTTGCGCTTACAAAGACTGGCTAGCCATGGCGTTCCCGTGAAGTTGGAAATGGATATTCAAACCGATTTTCCCCAGGGTGACAGTAAGGGATACAATGTCATTGGTGAGATTCCGGGAACGGATAAGAAACTGAAAGATGAAGTGGTGATGATTGGTGCCCACCTGGATTCATGGCATGGCGCAACCGGTGCAACAGATAATGCAGCTGGTTCTGCGGTGATGATGGAAGTGGTGCGCATTCTTAAGGCACTCAATATTCAACCCCGTCGTACCATTCGCATAGCCTTGTGGAATGGAGAGGAGCAGGGTTTGTTTGGATCTGCAGGATATGTAAAAAACCATTTTGCTGACCCCACGACAATGGAGCTGAAACCGGAACACGCGAAGCTGGCGGGATATTTCAACCTTGACAATGGTTCAGGAAAAATTCGCGGAGTATACCTGGAAAACAATGAAGGAGTGCGGCCCATTTTTGAAAAATGGCTGGAACCCTTCAAGGATCTCGGGGCTACGACACTGACGAAGGATCATACAGGAGGGACCGATCATCTATCATTTGATGCGGTTGGCCTGCCCGGCTTCCAGTTCATCCAGGATGAATTGGAATACGATACGCGTACGCACCATAGCAATATGGATACTTATGACAGGCTGTTGCCTGATGATTTGAAACAGGCTGCTACGATCATTGCTGCGTTTGTATATCAAACCGCGCAACGCGATGAGAAGTTGCCTAGAAAAGAATTGCCAAAACCAAGACCGGCCAGGGCGCCGTTCTGATAGAAAAGTATATTGAAAGATCCCCTTCGTTTTACGAGGGGGATTTTTTATTGAGGCTCATTTCGATTTGATAAGCAATTTAACCAACGAATCAAGCCCATCATTTTTATAATAATAGTCGCCAGCATCGATCTTGCAGGTATCCATCCGTTCATACTCAATTCTCAAAAAGCACGGCTTAGAGCGATTTTTTACAAAAAAAAGAAGATCTGTAGAACTAGAATCTCCTTTGACAAACCTGGGCTCAAAAATCTTTGATTGACTTAGTTTCTCCGTTAATAATTTAATTGTGGGTGCGTCAACGATGGATACCAGATAGTATTCCCCATCATACGCATCTACACAATCATAACATTTAATTTCCACGCTGTCTATCATTTCCGGCATAGTTAATTCCTTGCACATCCCAGTTTTAGGACGGAACCAAGAATATAACCAGATAGCAAAAAATAAAACAAACGCGATTGCTAGTATCCTATTTTTCATAAAAAATGCTAAGAGCTTCTGCTTCTTCTCGCCAATCCCATCATCACAATACCAATCATAATCAGAACCACCACCGCCACCAACACCGGAATCACCAGTGACAAACTGGAGAGCGTCCACGCTCCAAGATTCTCCCCGGTTGCGAGCATCGAATTCCCGCTTCCTATAGTTGCTTTTGTTGTGAATAAACGCAGCAGTGCAGTGCCGCTTTGAATGATCGCTGCAGAGCCGCCGCCAACAATCAGTCCGCCAACCCATTTCAAAAGCTGCTGATCAATTGGAAGTACGGAAGTCGCCAGCAAGGTCCCGGCCACAACTGCGAGTGGGGTGGTAATCGCATCCAGTAAATTGTCAACTACCGGTATATAATAAGCGAAGATTTCAATAACCGTTGCCGTACCAAAACAAACTAACGCCGGCCATTCACCCAGCCAATGAAAATGTTCGGTCAATGGCACCCAGCCAAAACGCCCGCCAATGCCGGCGATTAGGAGTGGTACAAACACCCGAAGGCCTGCCGATGCGCTCAGGCCAATCCCCATACAAACGGGAAGAATCCAGGGAGCAATTGAATTCAAGTCTGAATAAATTGAATTAAACGGAAGATAATCAAGATTTGACCGGAATGCAATTTCGTTATTGGTCCTTCAGCTTGAACCGAACGGTACCGCTGGTCTGTTCGGTAGAAGTGATCCTCACTTCAAAACGCTGGTCGCCGACGGTAACAATCATCAGGGCCGTATTTGGAGGAATGGAACCTAAATTTTCGGCGAACATGACAAGGTCATTGTCTTCCACCTCTGGATCGAGTTTTATTTTGAGCGTGATGGGTTTGTCACTCAATCGTTGGTGCGTAACCATCAATTTTCCATTGAAGAAAACAGAAACGGAATCACCATCAATTTCACCATTGTCGTAAAGATCCACTTTAAGTTCATCGTCCTCTACCACAATCGTCTTCAATACTTTTTTGCTCCTGTTTTCAAACTCGCTGATGATGGGTTTTTTTATGACAGGAACCGTAGTAGTAACTGCGCTTTTGGTGGTATCAATGCCAACTGACTTGGGCTTTTGCTCGGTCTTTGCCGTGGCCGGTGGCTTTGTGGTTGTGGAAGTTGTTGTTTTAGGTTTGGTAGAAGGTATAGTCGTTGAAGAAGATTTTGTCGTAGTGCTGCTCTGCGTCTTTGGCTTGGTACTGCTAACGACGGGCGGAGCCGTGGCAGTCTTCGGAGCGGCTTTCGGAGTGGTCTTAGGCTTTGCTTTAGGAGAAGTCGTCGTCTTGGGTGTGGTATTTACTGCATCAGTGGTTTTGGGCGGAGCCGCTTTCACCACATCATTTTGCTTTTGAGGTGCAACCCTCACCAGTGTCTTCCTTTCCAACTCGGTTGAACCGGTTCCACAATTGTTACCCTTCGATGCGGGCTTCCATCGGCCCACGAGTTTTTCTGTTCCATCGTCGTCAACAAAACTCAACTCGTGTATCTGAAAGCAATCCAGGAAATCGGGCGGCGTATTCGCCTTTACTTTTTCAATTTCTTTTACCCAAACACTCTTCGCCTTTTTATCAAATGTTCCCGAGAGGTGGCAAATCACATAGCATCGTTTGCCGCGGATTTCAAAATACGTGTATGAATAACCGTCAACTTCTTCGCCCTTGATCTCCAGTTCCAGCACATATTCTGTCCTGTTCCGGTAATAGTCCCCATCTGATACGAATCCGCCTTTCCACTGACCGCTCAAATCCTGCGCCTTCACCTGAACCGACAACACCACTAAAGCAATGGCTAAAAATCTTTTCATCCCGGAATCTACAATTTTTTACAAAATTAAATTGAATCGGAGGGTAATTCCCAAAGGAAATGATGCATTTAGCCAATACTTCGTTAAATTTGCAGTCCCAAAAAAAGGAGAATTTTTTTACATGATCAAGATCAGTTTTCCGGATGGAGCGACGAGGGAATTCGAAGCAGGAATCAGCGCATTGGAAATTGCGAAATCGATCTCTGAAGGATTGGCAAGAAAGGTATTGGCAGCATCGGTGAATGGAGAAGTTTGGGATGCGACAAGGCCCATCTACAAGGATGCGAGTTTGAAATTGTTAACCTGGGATGATAAGGATGCGAAATCCACATTCTGGCACTCCACAGCCCACCTTATGGCGGAAGCTGTTGAGTCATTGTTCCCTGGTGTGAAATTTTGGGTAGGCCCGCCGGTTGAGCACGGCTTTTATTATGACATGGATTTGGGTGGAAAACAAATCAACGAAGAGGATTTGCGCAAATTGGAAGTGAAGATGGCGGAGCTGGCCAAGAAAAATAATGTCTATACCCGGAAGGAAATTTCAAAGCCGGAAGCCATTAACTATTTTCAACAGAAAGGCGATGAATACAAGCTGGATCTGCTCCAGGGATTGGAAGACGGACAAATCACGTTCTACACACAGGGCGGGTTTACTGATCTCTGCCGCGGTCCGCACATTCCCTCAACGGGTTTTATCAAGGCATTAAAGCTCACCAATATTGCAGGTGCATATTGGAAGGGTGATGAAAAAAATAAGATGCTTACGCGCATCTATGGTATCAGTTTCCCTTCACAAAAAGAATTGGATGAATACCTCGCATTGCTTGAAGAAGCGAAGAAACGGGATCATCGCAAACTTGGGAAGGAACTGGGTATTTATACGATGGACGATGATGTGGGTCCGGGACTGATCTTGTGGATGCCCAACGGCACCATCATCATCGAAGAACTCGAAAAACTCGCAAAGGAAACAGAGGAAGAAGCCGGCTACAAGCGTGTTGTTACGCCGCATATCGCCAAAGAGAGCATGTATCTCACCAGCGGACACCTGCCTTATTATGCCGACAGCATGTTTCCACCCATGGAATTGGATGGTGAGAAATATTATCTCAAGAGCATGAACTGTCCGCACCATCACAAAATTTTTGCTGCCGAACCCAAGAGCTACCGCGACCTTCCATATCGCATCGCTGAATACGGCACAGTTTACCGCTATGAACAGAGTGGCGAGTTATTCGGCCTCATGCGTGTGCGTTGCCTGCACATGAATGACGCACACATTTACTGTTCGAAGAGTCAGTTTGAACAGGAGTTTCGCGCAGTAAATGAAATGTACCTGAAATATTTTAGGATCTTCGGCATCGACAAATACGTGATGAGGTTAAGTCTTCATTCGGCCGACAAGCTGGGCAAGAAATATGTGAACGAACCGGAACTCTGGAAAGAAACCGAATCCATGGTGAGGCAGGTGCTGATCGATTCAAATATTCCATTTGTGGAAGTGCAGGATGAAGCAGCATTTTACGGTCCGAAAATTGATGTGCAGATCTACAGCGTAATCGGGCGTGAGTTTACCCTTGCAACCAACCAGGTTGACTTTTCGCAGGGCAGGAGTTTTAAACTTCAGTATACCACTCCCGATAATCAGTTTGAAACACCCCTGATCATTCACCGGGCTCCCTTGGGTACCCACGAGCGTTTCATAGGTTTCCTGCTGGAACATTATGCAGGGAAACTACCCCTTTGGCTGGCGCCGGTTCAGGTTAAAGTGTTGCCAATCAGTGACAAATTCGCCCCCTATGCACAAACAGTTTTGAATGAACTGAAAAAAGCGGATATTCGTGCAGAGATCGACGACCGCAACGAAAAGATCGGAAAAAAGATCCGGGACACTGAGATGCAAAAAATTCCGTTTATGCTTGTGGTTGGCGAGAAAGAAGTTAATGATAAATTAGTATCCATCAGAAAACAGGGAGCCGGCGATTTGGGATCGAAGAACCTGGCTTCGTTTATCAGTGATATTAAAAAAGAAATAATAGAGAGAATGGCGGAACCTGAAGTCAGGAAAGTTGAGCAAATCAAAGACAAGAGCCTGACTTCAAACTAAATTCCCTCTCCGCAGAAAAAATTCTGCGAGGATACTTTCGCCGAAACCGAAAAAATATTTTTAATTAAAAGTTGTAAATGTCATTCCCACCAAGATCACCAAGACCGCCCAGAGGTAATTTCAATCCCCGTTTTAGAAAAGAACAATACCAGGAACATCGCACCAATCACATGATCAGGGTACCACAGGTTCGCCTTGTGGGGGACAATGTGGAAGTAGGTGTTTACCCCACGCAAGACGCTCAGCGCATGGCTAACGAGCAGGGCCTTGACCTGGTTGAGATCTCTCCAAATGCCGAACCACCCGTTTGTAAGATCATCGACTACAATAAATTTCTTTACGAAAAGAAGAAGAAAGAAAAAGAGATGAAGGCCAAGAGCAAAGTCTCTGAGGTAAAGGAAATTCGTTTCACTCCAAATACAGACGATCACGACTTCGATTTCAAATCAAAGCACGCAGAAAACTTTTTGAAGGATGGCAACAAGGTGAAAGCCTATGTGCAATTCAAGGGACGCGCCATTATGTTTAAGGAAAGAGGCGAGCTCTTGTTATTGCGCTTTGCAGAGCGTCTTGCCGAAATCGGCCAGCCCGAAAGCATGCCAAAACTGGAAGGAAAGAGAATGATGATGGTGCTGACGCCGAAGACGGGCAAGAAGAAAGCCGCGAGTTAGTTAACCGGTTAACCAGTTGATCGGTTGATTTGTTGCCTGGTTAACTAATCAACTGAGTAACTGATCAACTAGTCCCTACATCCCCAAATCTTTCGACTTCACAGATTGAACGCGGTAACTAACCGCCGTGCCCCGTTTGCTATCGGGCGCAACCACTGTGGCTTCTGCACCTGGCAGGAGACTCTGGAAATGCAGAGATTCCGTCTTGAAGACCTCCTTGTTATTCTTGAGGTAGCTCACTTCCACCACTACATCATCCAGCACAAACCTGGAGCCATTGTTTACAGTAATTTTCAGGTCGCTGATCCCGCCCAGGAATACCTTTTTGTAATCGTTCGCTTTTACGCGAACATCCTGGTAAACCGTCGCCCTGGCCGAAGCCTTGGCCTGTTCTTTGTCTGCGACTTCTTTTTGTTTCTGGTCTTCGGCAGCTGCGTTGTCTTTCTTGGTTTGCTGCTCTGCCGCAGCCGCGACTGCTTCCTCCGTTTTCTTTTCCTTCTTTGCCTGTCTTACAACGGGCTTTGGTTTGGCAGGCGTGACGGACTCTGAATTCAGCTGTGCCTGGCTGGCATCATTTACTTCTTCTTTTGGCGTCTCAACAGGCGCTGCTTGTTGTTGCGCCGGACTGTCGGCCGTCTGCGCGTTCTTATCTTTAGTCGTGCTGTAATATCTTCCAATGAGATAGCCTGTTACCAGCAGTGCAATCGCAAGGAAACCGAACATCAGGGTGTCGGTAAGATCCCGCCTGCGCCTTGGTCTGGCAGGAAACATTTCTTTCACTTCTAAGCGTTTTTCTTCCACGGCTCTAAATCGATCTGAAAATTTCTTTTCTGCCTGAACGGGATCTGGTCGGCGCGCGTCGGCATGCTGGTCCTTTGGCTTCGCCGAATCCTCCGGTTTGGCATCTTCACCCTTGCGTTGTGGGTGAACAATGTACAATTCTTTTACTTCTCCCTTCTTTTCTTCCTTCGGCACGTCCGCCGCCTTATCCTCGGCTTTGATTTCGTTATTATTGGATTCACCAACGGGCAAATGTTCTTCCTCCACAATGATCCGGGGCGCCGGATCCCTGGTGGGCGGCTCGCCAGACGGGATTGAAATGGTCTGGACGCGGGATTCATTTTCCCTGGGTTTTATCGCATATACGTGAGCGGTAGAGATAGTCTCAAGCGGGGCAGGTGATGCAGGAGCTTCTGCCACCGTGTTCACCTTGGCAGCGACTGGCACGTCCACGGCCGGAGCAATCTCTTTCAATTCATCGATCTCGGATGGATACAACCAGGCAAAACTTTTTCCTTCAACCCAAATCAGGTCGAATGGCTTTAATCCCATCGTTTTTAATTCCTCAGCGGTATAAGGGCCGGATTGCTTATTGCTTCGAAGCAACTGGTATTTAGTCATGTGCTCAGATTGAACGGTGTAGTTCAGGGTGGACAGACATAGGACATAGAGGAGCGGCTCCTAAAATTATACAGAATCGGAGGATAATTCTGTGAGGGAAATGTTATTAAAAACGGATTAAGACCAGGAACTGCGTGGTAAATATAACCAATTCCCACTGTAATTATAATTACGGAATTTCGCAAATCTACTGCCCGCCTTTATCCCGATGAGCCCGCGTTGTTGTTGGAGAATTTCCCGATATAAATCCAATGGGAAATTTGAAATTTGCGATAGATACAACAAACCTTGCAGGCTGTTTGGTGCTTGCCGTTAAATTGGTGAATGATGGATTTGGAATCGCTCAGACAGCTATGCCTGTCCTTCGCCGGCGTGAAAGAAGATATCAAGTGGGAACATGATCTCTGCTTCCTTGTGGGAGACAAAATGTTTTGTGTAACAGGGCTTGAACAGCCTTCACCCGTGAGTTTCAAGGTAAAGCCAGAGGAATTTGAAGAAATGGTGTCAAAAAACGGAATCGAACCCGCGCCTTACCTGGCAAGAGCATCCTGGGTAGCGGTGCAGAAATCATCTGCGCTCAGCCAGAATGAATGGAAATTTTATGTCGGTCAATCTTATGAACTGATTAAGAGCAAGTTGCCTGCTAAACTGAGGAATAACTTAAAAGGTTGATTTATAGTTGATTCTCAGGGATAATTTTAAAAATTAAAATTTTAGGGGCTCCAAATATCCAAAATCCCAAATCTAAAATCCCTGCCCATTCCGAACGGAACGTTCGGGGCAGGCACAATCAGTTAATCGATTCGACATATTATTCCCTAAATTATCCTACCTTTGCCACCCTAAAATCAGGATCGGGTCGTTGATTCGCCCGATCATTGCCCACAAGGCTCCAAAAGTGTTTCGCCTGTGCGAGACCGCCAGCAGGGTGTCATCGAAAAAGGTATTAAAATGCCAAAGGTAAAGACGAATTCAAGTGCCAAAAAAAGGTTTAAAGTTACCGGCACGGGCGAAATCACATTTCAAAAAGCCTACAAGCGCCACATTCTAACCAAAAAGTCAAAGAAGCGCAAGAGAGTCATGAACAAGAAAGGCAAAGTAAGCGCCGCCAACACTAATTTCGTGAAGCGCCTGCTCAGACTGAAATAATCAAACCTCATTCCGTTAACTTTAAATTACTTAAGATATGCCACGTTCAGTAAACGCCGTAGCCTCAAGGGCCCGCAGGAAAAGGATCCTGAAGCAAGCCAAAGGATTTTACGGTAAACGCAAAAATGTTTATACCGTCGCCAAAAACGTACTGGAAAAAGGTCTTACCTACAGCTACGTTGGCAGGAAGAATAAGAAACGAGAGTACCGCCAGCTCTGGATTGCACGTATAAACGCCGCAGTTCGCGCCGAAGGGATCACCTACTCAGAATTCATCTATAAGCTGAACCAGAAAGGTATCGCACTCGACAGAAAAGTGCTGGCCGACCTGGCAATGAATGAACCGGCGAGCTTCACAGCCCTGGTTCAGTCTGTAAAATAATTTTGAAAAGCATCCAAGGAAACCGGGTACGAAAAATTCGCACCCGGTTTTTTATTGTGGGTGCTGGAATAAATTACATTTGTAGACGTAAAAAAATTGATCATCCTGACCTCGCCTAAATGAACAATACTTACACCGACCTGGTGAAACAAACATTCAACTTTCCCCAGGAAGGTTTTGAAACCGCAAACGGATATCTCCAATTCAACGGCCTTGACCTGAAAGCCCTCATTGATAAATATGGCACTCCGATGAAGCTGACCTATCTGCCCAAGATCGGGATGCAAATCAACAAGGCAAAGTTGATGTTTAAAAATGCTTTTAAGAAACACAGATACGAAGGCAAATACTACTATTGCTACTGCACAAAAAGCTCTCACTTTTCTTTTGTCGTAGAAGAAGCGCTGGAACATGATATTCACCTGGAGACTTCTTTTGCCTACGACATCGAAATCATCAATAAGCTTTACGAGAAGAGGAAAATCACAAAAGACATTTTCGTCATCTGCAATGGTTACAAGCAGCGGGCCTATACCAGTCGCATTGCACGTCTCCTGAATACCGGGTTTAAGAATGTGATCCCGGTACTGGACAACAAGGAAGAGCTGAAGGCTTACCGTAAATCGGTGAAAGTGCCCTTCAAGATCGGCATTCGCGTTGCCGCAGAAGAAGAGCCGACTTTCCCATTTTATACATCCCGGCTTGGCATCCGGGCAAGAGATATCCTGGAATTTTATGTTGACGAGATTGAAGGATATGAAGACAAGTTTCAACTGAAAATGCTCCACATTTTTCTTAACAAGGGTATCAAGGATGATATTTATTATTGGAGTGAGCTGAATAAGATTATCAACTTATACTGCCAACTCAAGAAGATTTGTCCGGAGCTGGACTCAATAAACATCGGAGGTGGCTTTCCCATCAAACACTCCCTGGGCTTTGAATACGACTACCAGTTCATGGTCAACGAAATTGTGAGGAATATCAAGGTGGCGTGTAAGAGAGCAAAAGTGCCCATGCCGAATATTTTCACCGAATTTGGAAGTTATACCGTTGGTGAAAGCATGGCCCATATTTACAGCGTAATCGGTCAGAAGATGCAAAACGATCGCGAGATATGGTACATGATTGACTCTTCTTTCATTACCACGCTTCCGGATACCTGGGGTATTGGCGAGCGCTTTCTTTTGCTACCCATTAATAAATGGGGGGAGGATTACCAACGTGTCGTACTGGGTGGCATTACATGTGACAGTCACGACTATTATGATTCGGAAGAGCACATCAACGAAGTATTTCTTCCCAAGATTAATAATGGCGAACCGCTCTACCTGGGCTTTTTCCATACGGGTGCTTACCAGGACCAGATCAGCGGTTATGGTGGCATCAAGCACTGCCTCATTCCGTCACCGAAGCATGTGATCGTGGAATATGATAAGAACGGAAAGTTGATTGATTGGGTGTATGCGAAAGAGCAAACTGCCCAGAGTATGTTGAAGATTCTTGGATATGTGAAATAAGAAAACCCCGCAAAAAACGGGGTTTAAATCATGTACGAGCCCTTCACTTATTTCCGGTCGTCTTTGTCTTTGTCTTTGTCTTTGTCTTTCCCTTTTCCTTTTCCGTTCCCGTTCCCATTCTCATTTCCATTCCCATTTCCTTTTTTATTCGACTGACCCTTATTTCTATTCCAATCATCGTATTCTTTCTTGTCATGTTCTTCAGGCACGAATCTTTCGTCAACATAATACCTTCCATCATTTCCTTCCCAATAGACTACTTCGTCTTCATTTTTATAACATCTACGGCCTTCGGTGACGATCACCTTCATGCTGGTGTTGAACACGATAATCAGGGGATAATTCGCCCGCTTTTTTTGTTGGCCGGGTGCAAAGTCTTTGGCCGACTTTTCACCATAGATTTTCTTGGCCTGGCCAGGCGGAAGATGTGATTCTTTCTTTTCCACCACAACCACAGGCGGATTCGACGGTGGATGGGGGGCTGGCTTCACAACGGTTTTACTGCTGAAACAGCTCCCCAATAAGATGCTTAAGCTGACGCAAAAAAGCAGGCTGGGCAGGATCAACTTTTTCATACATTGGATTTTATTTAAAACGTCAAAATAATCGACTTATTTCAAATTCAAGCGTATGAAAAGACAAATTCTGGCTGCATTGACGCTGATATTTTTCCACAGCGCCTTTGCTCAAAAAACAGAGGACTCTGTGAAGGCGACCATCAATCGACTCTTCAGCGCAATGAAGAATGGTGATGCGGCCTCGGTCAAATCCTGTTTCACCAACGGGGCGATTTTGCAAACTATTGTGACAGACAGCACGGGTAAAACTTCGGTGCGAACCGAGGACATTGCTGAATTTGCGGACTTTGTCGGGAAACAAAAAGCAGGAGCCGCCGATGAAAGGATTGAATTTGAAACCTTGAAAATTGATGGCGCCCTCGCGACGGCCTGGACCCCTTATCGCTTCTATTACAATGGAAGTTTCAGGCATTGTGGCGCCGACTCATTTGAGATGGTGAGAATTGAGGGAGCGTGGAAAATTCAATACCTGATTGATACACGCAGAAGACAGGGATGCGCAGCAGAACCTTCGCACTAATTAACTCGCTTATTTTTTCAGGCGGTACTTCTTCTTCACCTTCGGGCTATTGAAGTATTGGTCCAATTCTTCCGGTGAAGCTTCAAAATCCACGAGGGGAACATCGATCAATTGCATCTGCACCTGCTTAAGTTCGTCCCTTACGCGCTTTGTTTTATTTAAAATATCCGGATCCTTGTCACCAACCAGCGAATTATCACTGAGTGTAAAATCCAACCGCTTGATGCTGTTCCTGATCAGCCCTGCCGAGTTTTGCTCGTAAACCTTGCTGGGTGCAACAGTTTCCTTCACGGGAACCAAGGCCACGCCAACACTTGGAAGGATCTTGCCCGCATTCTTGGCGGCTTCGCCTTCCATAGAAGAAAATACAGTGCCTCCCAGTGCAGTGGCTGCAGACGTCATGTCGAATGTGGTACGCGTATTTTTAGTTGATTTTACATTCTTGTCAAGCATCATGAAATTCCCCTTCAGCTGCATGGAATAATTCTCCACTTCTTTTCGCAGGGTAAGATATTCGAGTACGCGCTGGGGATAGTTAATATTATCCCGCACAATGATCCTCACTACAGCGGTATCCCGGTTATTAAACTTGTTCGCGCCGATGAAATTGACATAAAGCGACCTGGTTTTTGCCGTATCGCCTTCCTTTATAAAATCATACGGAACGGCCCAATTGAATTCATCACCGCATTTGCGAATGGTGCTCAGGGCCTTGATGGGATAATTTGTGGTATAGGTGATTTCTTCAATCGGAAAATTGCCTTCGTCACATTGAATCGTAAACCTGATGGAATCTCCTTCATCTACCAGGAGGGTATTATTCACTGAAGGCTTTACCCGGCTGGGTATAATCTCGGTGCTGAAAAATACGAGCGTAAAGGAGGTGTCTACTTTCTCTTTCGGATTGTCGAGGTTTTGAACACCCAGCGTCACCTTGTATTCAAAATCATATTTGAGCCGGCCTGAAAGAAAGTAGGCTTTTTCAGCTTTGAAGCTCAACAGCCCGTTATCCTTGCCGATTCGCAGTCCTACAGGCGCATTCTTGAGGTACCAATAAAAACGCGCCTGGTCTTTGTTGATTTCGAGCGGGTAGCTCAACAAGGAATCCACGTGCAAAGAGATATACGGATTCAAATTTCTGATTCTGAGGGTGGTATCTTCCGGTAATAAGGCGGGTATCCTAATGGTGTCAACAGGGGCTTTCATCGTGTCGACCGAGACCTGTGCATGGGAACCAAGAAAAAATAGGGTAAGAAAAATACAGACGACCCAAATTTTTTTCACCAAAACGATTCAATTTAGGGGGTTAATGGCCGCAAATTTACGACAAAATTCAAAACTTTTCTAGCGCAAACGTTTGATCAACACATAAATAGCACTTGTTATAACATAAATTTTGCATTCCCGCGAAATTGTTGCCATACATGCAACAGTGAAGCCCAACTGATTGTCAGCATTTTCAAACCATCTGCCATGCGAATAAAAATTGGTACTCCTCTAAACGCCATATTCGTCGTATTAGCGCTCATGTTGGGCTTTTTTTCCGGCTGCAATAAAATTCCACTGGCAAAAACGACTACTTACAAAATTTATACGCCCACTTACAAATCGAAAGCTGAGGCACTTGCCACCATAAACGGCAATGCATTGAGGCCCGTGAAGGATGCCGGTAAGATCAGCATCCTTGGAAATTTCATCTACCTCAATGAGCTGGATAAGGGCATTCATATTATCGACAACAGCGATCCAGGTCATCCAAAGCAGGTTGCTTTCCTCGACATCCCCGGAAATCAAAATGTGGCCGTACGTGGAAACATCCTCTACGCAGACATGTACACCGATCTGCTTGCCATTGATATTTCAAATGCGAAGAATGTAGTCATCAGGAAACGGATCCCCAATTTGTTTCCGATGAGATCATACGTCAATGGCAACTACATCGATAGTTCGCAGGTTGTGGTCGATTGGGTAACAAGGGATACAACCGTAACGGAAGAATCAACCATCTTCCGGGTTTGTCCAAATTGTATGTTTGCAAGTGCCGACGGTGCTAAGGCTGCATCCGCGGGCGGCAATAGTGTTGCGGGTTCTATGGCTGCCATGGTATTGATGCAAGACCACATGTACGCCATTATGGAACCACACAGTGTGGGCGTAATCAATGTTGAGCATGCTGCCGATCCTGAATTGAAGAACACTTTTTTTGCCGGTTTTGACCTGGAAACGATTTATCCCTTTGAAAACAAACTCTTCCTCGGCTCTTCCATCGGAATGTTTATGTACGACCTCAGCGATCCAGAAAACCCTGTGCAATTAGGATCATTTGCGCATGGCCGCGCCTGTGATCCTGTGATTACAGATGGTGAATATGCCTTCGTAACGCTGCATTCGGGAAGTTTTTGCGGGGGAGAGGCGAATGAATTGCATGTTGTGGATGTGAAAGACCTGATGAATCCACATTTGACCAGCACGTATCAATTAACCAGCCCCACTGGTCTTTCTAAAGATGGTAACCTGTTATTTGTTTGCGATGCATCTTCTGGCGTGCGGATCTACGACGCAGCTACGCCAACGAACCTGAGACAAATTAAAACGATCGACGTGAAGGATGGATATGATGTCATGGCTTCAAACGGCCATGCGATGATTATCGCAACGAATGGACTTTACCAGTTTGATTATAGCAATATCAATGATGTGAGGCAGATAAGTTTCTTTGCGTTGAAATAGGCTTAGGTATGGGTTGATTGGGTTGATTGGGTTGATTAGGTTGACTAGGTTGATTCATTAACTTCCTTATTCGCAATTAACCTAATCCACCTAATCAACCCAAAAGAAAGGCCCCGCCCAGAAGAGCGAGGCCCACACTAACCAAAACCAACTGCTATGAAACAATTGCTGTTACTGAACAGCAATTTCTTTGGGAGAAACTTTCACTTCTTCTTTCTTCGCCAGGTCGAGTTTAAGGATTCCGTTTTCGTAACGGGCATTGATCCTGGCATTGTCTACCTTTTCATCAAGGGTAAAGCTTCTCTTGAATGATTTGTAACTGAATTCCCTGCGAATTGACTTGGAGTTCTCATCCTTCGTTTCAACTTTCCTTTCAGCTGAAATCGTCAGCAAATCACCATCGGTGTTTACTTTAAAGTCGTTCTTTTCCCAACCGGGTGCCTGCAATTCAAGATGGTAAGCATCTTTGGTTTCAGAGATGTTCACCGCAGGGTAGGAACCATCCTTAAAAAATGAGTTGGAAGGAAATTCATTCAGAAGGTCTTCCATTAGTCCGTTGAACGTTCTCACAACAGGAGCATTGAATCTGATCTGTGTCATAACTATTAATTTTTAAAGCTTTTTAATTGTTTCCTTTCTTACTTCAAACCACATACCGGGGGCAGAACACGTCTAATAAGGCAGAGTTTTCCTGCCACAAAGTCATAATAGTTGAAATTGTTATGTCAAAATTTCATTTATTGACTTTGTTAGGTTGAATTTGCATAACTTTGCATCATCATTTTTAACCAAATCACATCAACATGTATCCAGCAGAAATAGTTATCCCGATGAAAGAAGAGTTGACGGATAACGGTTTCGATGAACTTCTTACCCCTGACCAGGTAGACGCGGTGATCGGCGACAAAGGAACAACCCTGATTATGATCAATTCTGTTTGCGGATGTTCAGCAGGCAGCGCGAGGCCGGCAGTTTTAATGGCCGTAGCCAATTCAGTAAAAAGGCCAGATCACCTTACCACAAGCTTCGCAGGCTTCGATATAGACGCAGTAAGAAAACTCCGCGAACACCTTTTGCCTTATCCGCCCTCTTCACCATCGATAGCACTTTTCAAAGACGGCAACCTCGTCCATTTTATTGAGAGGCACCAGATTGAAGGCAGGCCCGCACAAATGATCGCGAATAACCTGATTCACGCTTTCGATCAACACTGCAACTGATTTTTTGGCTTTGTAATAGTAGTAAGAACCTCTCGCCCATGGCGGGGGGTTTTTAATTTCAAGGGCAATGGTGAATGAATTCCGGCGTTTTTAAGAAGTCGTTATATGTTCACGCAAACCTCGTCAGCACAATCTCGATCCGCCAGGCTGGCATGGCCCGACTATGCAAGGGGCATTGCTATTTTGCTGGTGGTATTCAGGCACCTGATGGACGGGCTGAAACGTGCAGGAATCGAAGCCGGATTTTATCAATATGCCGACCAGTTCAATATCATTTTCGCGGGATCCAGGATCCCCGTTTTCTTCATCGTGTCCGGTTTTTTCGCAACCCTCGCACTGAACAAAAAATCCACCGGACAATTTCTTCGGGAACGGGCGGGAATTTTACTTTATCCATACCTGATTTGGGGAAGTTTTCAAATCGTTTGCCAGGTCCTTTTTCCACGATGGGTGAACGCAAACAGATCGCTGGGGGATCTTTCGTTCCTGTTTTACCGTCCGAGGGAAATTGACCAATTCTGGTATCTGTACGCCCTTTTCAATACCTCGATTCTATTTGCCTTGTGCAAAACCAAACTAAAATGGGATGCCCGATTGCAACTAGCCATGGGCGTTATTACTTATTTCCTGGGTGCCTGGCTCCAGCGCAAACAAATTGAAACAGGCTTCCTTGCAGACATTATGAGATACGCTTTGTTTTTCGCATTGGGTGCCCTATTAGCTGAAAAGCGCACGCAACTCAACGTTCAGCTCGGTTCGCTGAAACTATTCGCTCTTTTCATTTTAGTTTTTCTTGCCTTGCAATGGGGCTATATCAATATCTGGACGGGCTTTGAGAATTTCAACGATTTTGTAAGCCAACATCCCTTCTATTTTCTACTGATGGCCTGTAGCGGCGCAGCCATGCTGATTTCCGGCGCTTTGCTGCTTACTCAAAAGCAGGTAGCGCCCATCTTAAAGCGGTTAGGGTCGTATTCACTTTATATCTATATCTGGCATGTGTTCTTTGTTGCCGGATCGCGAATCCTGTTGATGAAAATTCTTCATATTCAGAATACTCATATTCTGGTAATTGCCGGACTCGCAGCAGGCATTATTTGTCCGATTCTGGTCTATCGAGTCGCCCGCAAGTTTGGTCTTTATTGGTTATACCGGTCTTTTCCTGACCACGGCATTTCGAAAAAGCGCGCCGCCATTCAGCTGGCCAACGTTTAGCCGATCCAGACCTTCTTTAGATCGAATAGGAAATTTTACTGTAACATTGCAAACTCATTTCGGAGAACCAACAGATGTATCCTAATCTTTATTACTTTCTTTATAAGGCTTTCGGAATTCAACAACCCTGGGGATGGACACGTTACGTGAACACCTTCGGCTTTTTTGTTGCCTTATCTTTCATTGCAGCAGCCATTGTTCTTACGGCCGAGTTAAAAAGAATGGAGAGAGCCGGCTGGCTGTTTCCCAGGGAAGAGAATCATATCGTGGGTAAGCCTGCTACAGCAATGGAACTTCTCCTGAATGGCCTCTTCGGATTTCTTATCGGTTATAAAATTGTAGGCATATTCTTTAGTCCGGGTGATTTGTCTCCCCAGGAATTCATTTTTTCCACGCAGGGAAATTGGCTGGCGGGCATCGCGCTCGGATTGGGATTTGCGGGCATGAAGTTTTACGAAAAGAACAAACAGAAACTCGATCAACCGGAGGAACGAAAGATCAGGGTATGGCCGCATGAAAGGGTAGGGGATATGGCGATCATTGCTGCCTTCTTCGGGTTTCTTGGTGCAAAACTTTTCGACAATCTTGAAAACTGGGACCGCTTTATCCAGGATCCGGTCGGCAACCTGTTGTCACCAAGCGGACTCACATTTTACGGCGGACTTATTGTTGCTGCAGTAGCTGTAATATATTATGCATATCGAAAAGGAATCAAAATTAAAAACCTCGTAGACGGGGCGGCGCCCGCGCTGATGCTGGCTTACGCCGTGGGCAGAATTGGATGCCAGGTCAGTGGCGATGGTGATTGGGGTATTCTCAATAGTGCGTATTATACCAAGGTAGATGGCACGGTTGTACCAGCTACAGATTCCTCGTTCAAAAATGTTATCTACGCCAACAATGAATTCTACCGGGGCCAGTTCGGCGAAGACCTCACCCAAATTCCTTCTGCATCCGTGAAAGCACCTTCCTTTGTTCCTACCTGGCTGGTGGCTTATCCATATCCACACAATGTAAATAACCAGGGTTTCAAAATGGTGGCTTGTCCGGGTAACGAATACTGCAAAGCCCTTCCTATTCCCGTTTTTCCAACGCCGATTTATGAAACGATAATTGGTCTTGCCCTCTTTTTCTTCCTGTGGTCAATCAGAAAAAAATTGAAAATTCCCGGGCAGCTATTCGCGGTCTATTTGGTCGTAAACGGATTGGAGCGGTTCTTCATTGAAAAGATTCGTGTCAACACCAAAATTCCCCACACCAACATGACACAGGCAGAACTCATAGCCTTTCTCCTGATCGTTGGAGGTACCATTTACTATTTTTGGTTGCGAAGAAATCAGAACAAGAAAGCTGAAGCCTAGTCTCCGGAGCTAAATTATCTAGTGAAAAAAATCTCGCAATTGATAACGCCGGTACTGTAACCTTCCCACATATTCAGAAGTATTATAATTAGTACTCCCAAAACCAGCCACTGCAAATCGTCAATTTCTCCGGACAACCCCTAAATCTTACCATTTATCCTAAACAATGTACTATGCATTGCTAAGTACCTATCTTTGAACTGTAATTGCTGACGACAGGTACTTTCCAATCAAAATAACCAAAGATGAGAATGCTACAAAACCTTCTGACTGTCATTATCTTATGTGGCTTCAGTGCAAGGGCTCTCGCACAAAACACCAACTCGATAAAAGGCTCAATCGCCGATAAAACAGATAAAAAAATTGAATCAGCCTCGGTTTTCCTATTGAAAGCCAAGGATTCAGCCGTCGTGAAAGGAGAGGTGACCAACAAGGCAGGCGAATTTGAATTCACCATGGTACCTCAGGGCAACTACCTGCTATCCGTTTCTGCCGTGGGATTTGAGAAATATTACTCAGCACCCCTTATCGTAGGCGCTGCAGACGCGGTGCAGACCATTCCGGTCATTAGTCTCAGTCCGGCCTCAAAAGCCATGAAAGAGGTGGTAGTAACGACTACAAGGCCGTTGATTGAGCAAAAGGCCGACAGGCTGGTGGTAAACGTTGAATCTTCACTTACGGCTACCGGATCCACTGCATTGGAAGTGTTGGAGAAATCGCCAGGCGTAACGGTGGACAAGGATGGAAATATTAGTCTGAAAGGAAAATCAGGTGTTATGGTTATGGTTGATGGCCGGCAGACATATTTGTCGGCTGCTGACCTTGCCAACATGCTTCGCAGCATGAGCTCCAACCAGCTTGACCAGATTGAAATCATGACCAACCCACCTGCGAAATATGATGCTGCAGGGAATGCCGGTATTATCAATATTAAGACGAAGAAGAACAAGCAGGCAGGAAGCAATGGCAGTCTGAATCTGGGTTATGGTCAAGGCATGTATCCTAAATTCAACTCAAGCTTTAACTACAACTATCGCAAGAACAAATTCAACCTGTTCACCAATTTAAGCCAGAACTATTGGGAAAGCTTCAACGAGTTGGATATCATAAGAAAATTTTCCAAGAGCGACACGAAAGAATTGGTATCCATCTTCAACCAGCAAAACAGGATGAAAAACCTGAACCGCTCTTATAACCTGAAAGTGGGTGCAGATTATTTTCTTTCGAAAAAGACAACCATCGGCGCAGTCGTGACAGGGTTTTACAACCCCAGCACATTCAGCAACCAAAGTCATATCGACATTCTCGATCCCAACTACAACCTGCTTAGCACCAACCTGGCTAGTTCAAACAACAATACAGTGTGGAAGAATCTCAGCAGCAACCTGAATTTCCGCCACAGCTTCGACAGCACCGGAAAGGAGATAAGTGCCGACGTTGACTATGTACGTTACAATTCAACCAATGAATCTAATCTAACAAACGCTTATTTCGGACCTGATGGAGAGGCAACTTATTTACCGGACACACTCCTGGGAAATCTACCTTCCAAGATTAGAATTTTCACCGCAAAGACCGACTATTCACAACCCCTTTCAAAGAAATTGAAATTTGAAGCTGGTTTTAAAACAAGTTTTGTAACCACCGACAACGACGCACAGTATGATAGCCTGAAAGGAGGCGTGATCGTACCGGACATCGGCAGAACAAATCACTTCGTATACACGGAAAATGTAAACGCGGCTTACGTCAATTTCAATAACCAATTTTCGAAGAAATTTACCGCTCAATTAGGATTGCGTTTGGAGAATACCAATTCTGACGGCAAACAATTGACGACGAATGAATCCTTCCATCGCCAGTATACCCAGTTGTTCCCGACGGCTTTCCTGGGTTATACATTGAATGATAAGAACCAATTCAATTTAAACGTCGGCAGGCGTATTCAACGTCCGAATTACCAGGATCTGAATCCTTTCATCTACTTCCTTGACAGGTATACATATCAGCAGGGCAATCCAAATTTGAAGCCTCAGTTTAGTCAGAATATTGAATTGAGCCACACCTTCAAAAGCAAGCTCACAACAACGTTGAACTATACCCGAACCACGGATATCATTCAGGAAGTATTGGAGCAAAATGAGAACACCAATCAGACTTATGTAAAGAAGAGTAATATCGCCAAGCAATACAACCTGGGACTGTCCATGAGTTTGAATACACCCATCAACAAATGGTGGACCGTTAGCCTCTACACCAACGTTTATCACAACGAATTCCAAGGCATCATTAACCAGGCTAATGTAAAGGTTGATGGGACAACGCTACTGTTCAATGGCTCCAACCAATTCAAGTTTAAGAAGGACTGGAGTGCAGAGTTGAGTGGGTGGTATCGCAGCACTGGCGTTGAGGGCGTATTTGTCATTCAACCTCTTGGACAAATTTCAACAGCCGTTGCTAAACAGGTGATGAAAGGTAAGGGAACCATCAAACTTAGCGTAAGGGATGTGTTCTACATGAACCAGGCACACGGATCGGTGAAGTATTCAAACATCGACGCAAAGTTCACAAACACGCGCGACAGCCGCGTAGTGTTCCTCAATTTCACTTACAGATTCGGCAAACAATTTCAAACACCCAAGCGCAAGACAGGTGGCTCTTCAGAAGAAGAAAACCGGGTAAAAGTGAATACGGGGAATTAATCGTTAGTTCTTTCCTTTATATATCATGTTGTTGGTTTTGGAATCCCGTTCGAAAGGACGGGATTTTCCCTTTACAAAGGCAAAATTAAAAATTCAAAATTAAAAATGAATCCAGGCAACTGAATCCCAAATTTTGAATTTTGAATTTTGCCTTTTGAATTCTTTCACTGCCCATTCATCATTATTTTCAAATTCCCTGTAACATCAAAGCAACATACCGCGTATAACCTGTACAAAAAACAAATGCATCATATGAGAAACAGGATGGCGCTTTGGACGGGAATTATGATTTTGCTCACTGCAGGACAAGTCTTCGCTCAATCAAATGAGAAAATAACGGGAAGCGTTACTGGCGCAGATCAAAAACCCGCATCAGCCGCAACGGTTGAATTACATCTCACCCGGGACTCAGCATTGGTAAAGGTCGCACTGACAAGCAACACAGGCGCCTTCGAATTTTCAAATATTAAATCTGGAAAATATTTTGTCGCCGTATCTGCGATTGGTCACGCGACCTTTATGAGCAAATCGTTTGACTATAAAGAGCAGGAGTCAATTAAACTGGATCCCGTAAAACTGGAAATGTCTGCGGCAAGTTCCCTCAAGGAGGTCAGGATCACGACGAAAAAACCCCTGGTAGAACAGAAGCTCGACAAGACGGTATTGAACGTTGATGCCAGCATTGGCAATGCGGGAAATACCGTGATGGAAGTATTGGAAAAGGCCCCGGGCGTTACCGTTGATAAAGATGGAAAAGTTTCCCTTCGTGGCAAACAGGGCGTGTTGATCATGATTGACGGCAGACCTACCTATATGTCTGAATCAGACCTTGCAAACTATCTCAGGAGCCTGCCTTCTTCTGCCGTTGAAACAATTGAACTCATGACCAATCCGCCCGCAAAGTATGATGCAGCCGGGAATGCAGGCGTGATTAACATCAGGACCAAGAAGAACAAAGCCTTGGGCTTCAACGGAAGTGTATCGGCAAACTATGGACAGGGCGTGTATGCAAAAACAAACGAAAGCATCAACCTGAATTATCGCATCAAGAAATTCAACTTTTTCGCTAACTACAACTACAATCTTTGGACAGGTTTCAATGACCTTTACCTGAACAGGAGTTTTTTCACGCAGGGAACCAAGGAAATTCAAACGATTTTCGAACAGAACTCCTTCATGAAAAATGTCTATCCAAGTCATTCTATCAAAGCGGGCGTTGACTTTTACGCAACGAAAAGGACAACATTGGGCATGGTATGGACGGGATACTATGAGAATGGCCAGGAGACGGGAGAAAATACAGCTTACATTCAAAACAGCAGTCATGTTGTTACATCAATTGTTGACGCCACTTTATCTCATAAATCCAACTACCAGAACGGCGGATTGAACCTGAACATGCGTCACCAGTTTGACTCAACAGGAAAGGAACTCAATGTAGATCTTGACTATATCAATTACGACATTAACAGCCACCAGTTATTCCATAACAAGTTTTATAACCCTGACTGGGAAACCAGTCGCCCCGATGAGATCATCAAAGGTGAATTACCGGCAATGATCCGGATCTATTCGGGAAAGGCCGATTACAGCATGCCACTTAAGCATGGTGCAAAACTTGACCTGGGTGTAAAAAGCAGCTACGTGAAAAGTGATAATGACGCACAATATTTCCTGGGCGATGGCGGAGCGTTCGTGGTAGACAGTGGCAGAACGAATCACTTTTTATATAAGGAAAACATCAATGCCGTATATGCAAATTACAGTCAGCAATGGAAGAAATGGTCATTGCAGGCAGGATTGCGCGTTGAGAACACCAACGCCACGGGAAAACAATACATCAATGATTCCAGCTTTAAGAGAAATTATACGAACCTGTTTCCAACTGTGTTCCTGAGCTACACGTTAAACGACAAGAATCAATTCGGATTGAACTTTGGCAGAAGAATTGAAAGGCCGGCCTACCAGGATCTGAATCCATTCCGTTATTTCCTGGATCCATATACTTACCAGATCGGAAATCCTTTTCTTCAGCCGCAGTTTAGCTATAATGTTGAATTGAGTCATACATATAAGAGCCTGCTCACAACAACCCTCAACTACACAAAGACTTCGAATATCATTACGGAGACCCTGAACCAGATTGACAAGGATACGGTCACCTACGTGTACAAGGAAAACATCGCAAATGCCCAAAATATCGGCATCGCTTTCAGCCTGAACATGCCGGTGACAAAATGGTGGACGACCAGCGTTTATGTGAATCCATATTATGCTAATTATGACGGCATGTTGAATGGCAAGCCCTTTAAGGCAGACGCATTCAGCGCTCAATTCAACACCAATAACGAGTTCAAACTCGGCAAGGGTTGGAGTACGGAAATGGGTGGCTGGGCCAGGACGGCAGGCGTTGAAGGGCAGATTGTTTACCATCCAATGGGGTCATTAAACGCAGGCGTGCAAAAAAAGCTTTTGCACGACCAGGCAACGGTTAAATTCAGCGTCAGCGATATATTTTACACCCAACAATTCTCCGGTAGATTCGTGTTTGACAATATCGATGTGCAAGTCAGGAACCAACACGACAGCAGGGTGGCGCGAATCACGTTCACATACCGCTTTGGTAAAAGCACGGCTTCAGCCAGGCAACGAAGCACGGGCGCCGATGACGAAAAGAACAGGGTGAAGGGCGGATCGAACAATTAGTCTCTCATTTCATGCAACTATACAAATTCCTCCATTGCCAGTGGGGGAATTTTTTTTATAAATTACATTTGTAAAAATTAACAACATGGCTTCATTTGATATGGTAAGCAAGGTTGATCTGCAAACGCTCGACAATGCTATTAATACAGTTAACAAAGAGATCACCAACCGCTTTGATTTCAAGGGATCACCCGTAGTGATCGAATTGAATAAAAAAGATTTCAAAGTAAACCTGGAAGCAGAAAGCGACATGAAGTTGAAACAGATTATCGACGTCATGATCAGCCGCAGCATGAAACAGGGACTGGCAGCGGAAATTTATGACCTGGGAAAGGAAGCGCATCAGAGCGGAAAGATGATGAAGAAAGA
>Ga0157376_10000322_pt1 | contig 32155 bp, 26 predicted proteins | sample M45metaG_FD_121801 | JGI IMG/M metagenome (GOLD analysis project Ga0157376, IMG submission 121801) | Miscanthus rhizosphere microbial communities from Kellogg Biological Station, Michigan, USA - M4-5 metaG | ecosystem: Host-associated > Plants > Roots > Rhizosphere > Soil | place: USA: Michigan...
AAAACCTGCCGAACCTGAAATTGCCGGCAGGCTGGGTCGAGCCTTCGGCGACCGGACCGGTGCAGGACAACTGGATCGCAACGCTCGGCGACCCGCAGTTGCCCGCGCTCGTTGCCGAAGCGATCACGTACAACGCCGACCTGCGTGTTGCCGTTGCTCGCGTCGAGGAGGCCGCCGCCAACGTCAAGGCGGCCGGCGCGCAGTTGTATCCTTCGGTGAACCTGCTCGCAAAAACCGGTGGCAAGGTCGGCGGCGACGGCTCCGGCGTCGGCGGCGTCATCGTTCCGGCATCGTGGGAAATAGACTTGTGGGGCCGCGTGCGCTACGGCCGGGTGGCGGCCGAAGACCAGTATGCTTCGACCGAAGCCGACGTGGCGGCTGCCGCGCAGTCGATAGCCGCGCTCGTGGCAAAGTCCTGGTTCCTCGCAATCCAGGCGCGCCAGCAACGCGACCTTGCCGCCGACATGGTCGCCAGTTCGCGCGAGTTGCTGCGTATCGCCCAGCAGCGCCAGAGCATCGGACCGGGCAGCGCGGTCGAGGTTGCACAGGCGAGCGCGTCACTGCAGGAATTGCTCGACACCGTGCGCCAGCTCGACCTTGCGCTGGCGCAGTCATCGCGATCGCTCGAGTTGCTCCTCGGCCGCTATCCGGCAGCCGAGATCAAGGCGCCATCCGTGTTCGCCGTGTTGCCGCCGACGCCGGCGGCCGGTGTTCCGTCTGAGCTGCTCGAGCGCAGGCCGGACATCGTCGCCGCCCAGCGCCGCGTCGATGCGGCTTTCAACCTGGTTGGCCAGGCCGAAGCCGCGCGCTTGCCGAAACTGTCGCTGACGGCCGCCCTGACGTCGATAACGAGCGACACTTTCGTGCTGCAGAACCGTGACAATCCACAACTCGGCGTCGGTGCGACCTTGTTTGCAACCATTTTTGACGCCGGCGGCCTGGCGGCGCAGGCCGACGCGCGTAGGGCCCAGCAGAAGCAGGCCGCCGCGATGTGGGCGCAGACCGGACTCAAGGCGTTCGGCGAAGTCGAAAATGCATTGGCCACTGAAGTGACATTGCGTGACCGGGAGCCGTTGCTGACTGAGGCGGTCCACCAGAACGACAATGCATTGGTGCTGGAAAAGACCCGGTATCGCATCGGCAGCACCGACATGCGCAGTGTCCTGCAGCAGCAGATGGCGGTCTACTCGTCGCGCAGCGGGTTGTTGCGCGTCCAGGCGGACCAGCACGTGAATCGGGTGAGTCTGTACGTGGCCTTGGGCGGCGGTTTCGGCGCAGCGCCGGCGTTGGCGTCTGCGCCAGTCACGCCGGCCGAGCCGCCTGCGCAGTAACGCGAACCCGCGGGCACAGGGGTTGTTGCCGAGTACCGGGAGAGGGCGCGCCGATCGCCGCATTGCGGAACGCGGCGCGCGGGCAATAAGGCCTAGGTCCCATTACGCCGCTGCGATCGACGCATTATCGTAGCGGTAGAACGAGCATCAGGTCTCGCGGGCGGGTGTATGCGCTTGGGATGCGCAGATACCCCGCCAGTGGTCCGGCGAATAGTCCATCAACCAACGGAGTGCGTCAGATGAAAAACATCAGAAAATCCGTCGTCCTTGCGATTACCGGCGCCGCGCTGGCACTCGGCGCCACCGCGGCATTCGCGGTCGAAGACATCGTCGAAAGCGCCCGCGTCGGCTGCAAGACAGAAATCGATACCCTCTGCAAGGACGTAACGCCGGGTGAGGGCCGCGTTCTGCAGTGCCTCTCCGCGCACCAGGACAAGCTTTCGAGCCGTTGCGTGTACGCGGTGGCAGATGGTTCGCTACAGCTGGACCGACTGGCACTGGCGATCAAGTACGTTTTTGTCGAGTGCAAGGCCGACGCGGACAAGCATTGCGCCGACATCAAGATCGGTGACGGGCGCATCGCCGAGTGTCTGAAGAAGAACCAGGCAACGCTGGACCCGAAGTGCACGCAGGCGATGAAAGACACCAACATGCAGACCAAGTAGCGTTTGTTCGCCGACCAGGGTGTCGTTGGGTCGCACCGTGGCCGCCCTTACAGCCGTCATTCCCGCGCAAGCGGGAATCCATCTTGATCCTGGCCTCGTCGGTCAAAAAGAAAATGGATTCCCGCTTGCGCGGGAATGACGGCATCTCTCCAAATGCGCCGGCCTCACACCGCGTTCGCAGCGTCCAACCGGGAGTTCCCAATGAATCTGCGTAGACACATCGTTTCGCTCAGTGTGACTGCCGCGTTGACCATCGGCGGCGCCGCGCAAGCGGCCGAAGGCGCTCACTGGACCTACAAAGGCCACGGTGGCCCGGCGGAATGGGGATCGATGGACGCGGCCTTCGCATCGTGCAAGCTCGGCAAGCTGCAATCTCCGATCGACATTGTCGGAGCGAAGCCGGCCAAGCTGGCGCCGATCAAGTTCAACTACAAGCCATCGCCGCTGAAGATCATCGACAACGGCCACACGATCCAGGTCAATTACGCGCCGGGCAGCTTCATCGTGGTCGGCGGCGTGCGCTACGAGCTCGTCCAGTTTCATTTCCACCATCCGAGCGAGGAGAAGATCGACGGCAAGGCGCATGAAATGGTCGCCCATCTCGTGCACAAGAATGCCGAGGGCAAGCTCGCCGTCGTCGCCGTGCTGATCGACAAGGGCGGAGCCAACGAACTTGTCGGCACGTTGTGGAAAAATGTTCCGCACGAAAAAGAAAAGGAAGCGGCGGTCGACGGCGTGACGATCGACGTCACCCAGTTGCTGCCGGAAAACAAGGATTACTATACTTTTCAGGGATCGCTGACGACGCCGCCGTGCAGCGAGGGAGTCACCTGGTTCGTGCTGAAGGCACCGGTGAAGATCGCCGACGCGGAGATTGCCGCATTCGCAAAGATCTATCCATTGAATGCGCGGCCGGTGCAGCCGCTCAACGGCCGCACGATCGAAACGACGCAGTAGATCCGGCGACGATCGGGATCACGTTGCGGCGAGAACGCGATCACCACGGACCACATCCGCCCCGCGCGGGACATACTGAGGAGGAATGAAATGAAAGCATACGGTGCAGAGTTTCTGGGGACATTCTGGCTGGTTCTCGGTGGCTGCGGAAGCGCGGTGCTGGCTGCCGCATTTCCGAATGTCGGCATTGGCCTGCTCGGTGTCTCGCTCGCATTCGGCCTGACTGTGTTGACGATGGCATTTGCGATCGGGCACATCTCGGGCTGCCATTTGAATCCGGCCGTATCCGTCGGCCTGTGGGCCGGTGGCCGCTTTCCGGCGAACAAGCTCGCTCCCTACATCATCGCGCAGGTGCTCGGCGGAATCGCCGCCGGCGGCGTGCTGTACGTCATCGCCAGTGGCGCTGAGGGATTCGAACTTGCCAAGGGCTTTGCTTCCAACGGTTATGGCGCGCACTCACCGGGCGGCTATTCGCTCGTCGCTGGGCTGGTCTGTGAAGTCGTCATGACGATGTTCTTCCTGATCGTCATTCTCGGCGCGACCGACAAACGCGCGCCGGCAGGTTTCGCGCCGATCGCGATCGGCCTCGCGCTGACGCTGATCCACCTGATCAGCATTCCGGTAACGAACACCTCAGTCAACCCGGCGCGCAGCACTGGCGTTGCGCTCTACGTTGGCGGCTGGGCTATCGAGCAATTGTGGCTGTTCTGGCTTGCGCCGATCGTCGGCGCCGTGATCGGCGCGGTGGCCTACAAGTTCATTGCCAGCGACGAGTGAAGTTGCACGTAAGCGCCTCGCGGCAGACAGAGGCCCGCAACCGGTCCTCTGTCTGTTTGGCCGGCGATCTTGGATGCGTCTTCAGGTCTTGGGCTGGCTCGCGTACATGCTGACCAGCCACGCGAGCACGACGGCGACATAGAACTGGCCGAACATCGCTTCGCAGACAACCAGCATCTGCGAAAACGGCAGATGCGGCGTGATGTCGCCGTAGCCCAGGGTCGCGATCGTGACGAAGCTGAAGTACGTGGTCTGCAGGTCGACCGCAGCGTTCTGCGTTGTCGTAACCGCCTCCGGAAAGTGGAAACTCGCCGGCGCAAGCACATATAGCGCGGAATAGGCGGCAGCGAAAGCCAGCGCCGCGAACACATAAGCGACGATGGCCGCGAAGATCGAATCGACCGTCACCTCGGTCTCGCGCAGCACGTGGCGTATGGTCAGGACGACGCATGCCCCGAGCACGACGACACTGCACAGGCGCGATGCCATATACAGCATGTTGCCTTCGACCGACTCCGGCGCGGCCAGTTTCAGGCCCAGCGCCGCGGCCCAGAAACCCCACAAGACGAATTTGGTTTCCTTGCGCATGCCGCCTTCGGCCAGGTTGACCCAAAGCGCGCGCAGGTAAACGACGTTCAACACCACCCACATGAAACGATTGTCGACCATCAGTGGCGTGAACAGCAGCACACCCATGATGAAGACGAAGAGCCAGAAGAACGGTTTCTGCCGGGCCTTCGCAACTGCCTGACCTACGATCTTTTCCATAGCGATCGCCTCTACAGTTGGGCCAAGATGCGGATCTTCGCCAAGGATACTCTGGAAGCACCGCCAGCCATTCAACGTACGCAGCGCGGACCGGGAGCGAAATTGGACCTTGGCCGCATCGGGCGGTGCAACACCACTTTTCCGGCGCCAGCAGTGGCAGTAGGTACAAGGTCCCATGGTGCTCAGCAGCGGTTGCGCGTAAATAGCGTCATCAGCGTTGGGAACGAGGGTGGCGCGCGGAGCCCGGATGACTGGCATTCCTGCGCGGGCCGCGCCGCATTTCGAACGGCGGCGTCGACCGTCTGCGGCGCTACACGGAATTACATGATCTGGATGTCGTCTGGGGAGGAGTGGAGCCGTGAAACCTGCCTATCTGAATACGTTGTTGTTGCCGCTGCTCTTCAGCGCCGCCGTCGCGTTCGGCGCGCCGCCTGCGTCGAAAAAGGCGCCTCAGGCCGCCGGGCCGCCGCCGCTCGAAACGAAGGCCGTAGACATACTGAAAGCATCGAGCGCCAAGCTGGCCGCGGCCAAGGCGATGTCGTTCACGGCGGTCGTCTCGTACGAAAGTTCGAGCCGCCTGGGGCCGCCGCTCATTTACACGTCGAAGTCCGATGTCACGATGCAGCGGCCGAACAAGCTCAAGGTCGTCACGCTCGGGGACGGACCGGCGACCGAGTTCTACTACGACGGCAAGGTCGTGATGGCGTACGCACCCGCCGAGGATCTCGCCGCCGTGGCCGACGCGCCGGCAACGGTCGATGAAACACTGGCCGCGGTCTACACCTCGGCGGCGATCTACTACCCGTTCGAAGATGTCATCGTGACCGATTGGTACAAGGATGTCTCCGCCGGACCGCTGACGAAAGCGTTCTACATCGGCCAGTCGAACATCGTCGGCGGCGTCACGACCGACATGGTCGGCTACGTTACCGGCGATGTGTTCCTGCAGGCCTGGATCGGTGCGGACGACAAACTCCCGAGGCGCCTCGATGCGGTGTATCTCAACGATAGGGCAAAGCTGCGCCACGTGATGGAGCTGTCGAAGTGGGAACTCGACGGAGCCGTGCCGGCCAACGCGTTCGGTTCGGCCAAGGCGGCCGCCGCAAAGCGCGTCGACTTTGCGCGCCCGGACGCAAAAGCCGATGCAGGCGCAAAGCCTGCGCCGAAAGCCGCAGCGCCGAAGGCGCCGGCTGCGAAGACGAACTGAGGGAGAGGCACATGAAAACCATCATCATCGTAATGGCTGGCCTGGCGCTGTCGTTGCTGGCAGCGGAAGACGCGGCGGCGTGGGCGCGTGGAAACGCGCGCGGCGGCTATTCGTATGGCGGCGGCGGCTCGTTCCATCACGAGAACGCCTGGGGCGGCGGCGAGACCCACGTCGCGGGTGTCGGCACGGTGGGGCACACCGCTTACGGTGGGACCGCGTCGCATGCCTATGGCTCGGGGGAGACGCATGCCACGAATGCATATGGCGAGTCGGCGACCCATTACGCGGGTTACGGCACGACTTATTCCGGCAGTGCCTATCATGGCGACGCCTACTACGGCGGAGCATACGTCGGCTATCACCCGACGACCGCGGTGAACGTCTACGGCGCAAGCTGCTACGACTGCGGCGGCTGGAGTACTGCGGGTGCCGCGGCGGCCGGCGTCGTCGTCGGAGCGGCGGTTGCATCGGCGAATACTGCCAATGCGTACAACGCGGGTGTCGCTGCCGGTGCGAGCGCCGCATACGCCATGGGCGCGGTCTACGCCACGCTGCCAGCGGGCTGCAATCCGGGAACCGTCAACAACAAGAACTATTACGTCTGCGGCAGCGCGTGGTTGCAGCCGGGCTTCGGCGCCAACGGCGTGTACTATCGCGTCGTGCCCGTTCCGTAAAGGCGCAGCGAGTGTGATCGCTGACGGGGACAGTCCGTGAGGCCGGATACCGGCGTGCGTCGCGAGCCAGTGGATTTGCCTGCTGTGCAATAATCACTTCGCGCCGATGCGGCAATCATATTGTCGTGAGGCGGGCGATCTTCGACGAGATGCACCATCCATGACGTGTTCGGGCGATCGGTTGAACTCGGCGCCATGCACTGACCGATTCGCATGAGCAAGAAGAAGCGTCACCGCAATCAGCCCGACAATACGCGTTCACCTTCTCCGACGAGTCCTGCCTCGTCGAGTCCGCCGCCGTCATGGCGTCGCTATAGCTTGCTTGCGCTGGCTGTTGCCACGCTGGCTCTGGCGGCGATCGGCTGGGACGCATGGATCGGTTCGAAACCACCGCCGCCGCCGCAAGTCGCGCCGGCCGTTGCGCCGGTTGCCGCAGAGCCGCCCGCGAGCGCTACGTTCGTCGGCGCCAAGACCTGCGCCGAATGCCACGCCGATGAGACGGAGAAGTGGAAGGGTTCGCAACACGCGCACGCGATGCAGCACGCGACCGAGGCAACCGTGCTCGGCGATTTCGACAATGCGAAGTTCAATTACAACGGCGTCGCCTCGACATTTTTCCGCCGCGACGGAAAGTTCTTCGTCAACACCGACGGCGCTGACGGCAAGCTGGCCGACTTCGAAGTCGGCTACACGTTCGGGCTGTATCCGTTGCAGCAGTATCTCGTCGCGTTTCCGGACGGGCGCATGCAGGCGCTGTCGATCGCCTGGGATTCACGGCCGAAGACACAGGGCGGAGCGCGCTGGTATCACCTGTATCCGGACGAGCACGTCACGTCGACCGATCCATTGCACTGGACCGGCCTGAATCAGAACTGGAACTGGATGTGCGCCGATTGCCATTCGACGAAACTCGATCGCAACTACGAGGCGGCGAACAACACGTACGCAACGAAGTGGTCGGAGATCAACGTTGCCTGCGAAGCCTGCCACGGCCCGGGCTCGAAACATATTGCGTGGGCCAAAAAGGGGTCAGAGTCAATTTCCGGATCGGGGAGTCAGCCTCCGACAAAGAGGGATCGGCCGGAAATTGACTCTGACCCCCTTTTGCTCGTCGCGCTCGACGAACGCAAGGGTGTGACGTGGCAGCCGAACGCAGATACGGGCAACGCGATCCGCAGCACGGCGCTGACTTCGCAGCGCGAACTCGGCGTCTGCGCGCAATGCCACTCGCGGCGCGCGCCGTTCGCGGCGGGCATGGATCACGACGGACGCTTCTTCGAGACGCACGAGATTTCCCTGCTGACCGATCGGCTGTACTTCGCCGACGGCCAGCAGCGCGACGAAGTCTACGACATCGGTTCGTTCCTGCAGAGCAAGATGCATGCAAACGGCGTGACCTGCAGCGACTGCCACGATCCGCATTCGGGCACATTGCGCGCACCGGGCAATGCGGTCTGCGCGCAGTGCCATGCAGCGGCGAAATACGACGCCGCTTCGCACACGCTGCACAAGAGCGGATCGGCCGGTGCGCAGTGCGCCGCCTGCCACATGCCGACGCACAACTACATGGTCATCGATGCGCGGCACGATCATTCGATCCGCATTCCGCGCCCCGACCTTAGCGACAGTCTCGGCACGCCGAATGCCTGCACCGGCTGCCACAAGGATCGCAAGCCGGCCTGGGCGGCTGCCGCGATCGAGCGCGCGTTCGGTCCGGAGCGAAAGGGCTTCCAGACATTCGGCGCGGCGCTGCACGATGCCGACACTGGCGCGCCCGGAGCGACGACGGAGCTGATGGCGCTCGCGCAATCGGCGCAGCAGCCAGCGATCGTTCGCGCCACTGCGGCGGCGGAACTGCGCCATCATCTGAACGAGGCGACGTTGCCAGCGATCGAGGCGGCGCTCGCCGATTCGGATCCGATGGTGCGCGCTGCGGCACTCGATACACTACTGTCAGCGCCACCGGTAGAGCGCCTGCGCCTGGCCGTCGGATTGATCGACGATCGGTCTCGCATCGTACGCATCAAGGCCGCGCGCGCGCTTGCGGCCGCGCAGCCTGAGGGCATGGGGCCGGAGATGAAGGCGCGCCTCGACAAGATATTTGACGAATACGTCGCTTCGCAGCGCGCGAACGCCGACCGTCCCGAGGCGCACATGAACCTGGGCTTGTTCTATGTCGACCGGCGCGACCCGGTTCGATCGGAAGCCGAGTACCGCGCGGCGCTGGCATTGCAGCCGGATTTCATTCCGGCGTTCGTCAACCTTGCCGATCTGTATCGAAGTTACAAGCGCGACGGCGATGCGGAAGGCGTGCTGACCGCGGGTTTGCAGAAGGCGCCCGGCAACGCCGACCTGTCGCACGCACTGGGCTTGCTGCGCGTGCGCGAAGGGCACGTCGCCGAAGCATTGCCGCTGCTGGCGGACGCGGCGCGCGCGAATCCCGCGAATGCGCGTTATGCCTATGTCTATGGCATTGCGCTGCACGACAGCGGTCAGGAGAAGAAGGGGATTGCGGTCCTCGAACTGGCACTCAAGCGATTTCCGGGCAACGCCGAACTGTTGAACGCGTTGGCGGGGTACGCGCGCGATTCCGGCGACACGGTTCGCGCCGCGGCTTACGCCAGGCGCCTCGAGGCGCTGGCGCCGCAAGCCGCAGGGGGCGCGAAGGTCCAATAGAACGGCGCAGTCCGCGCACGATGATTCCGCAAGTGTGTCCGGTGACACGATCCGAGGCCATCGATATGCTGAACCTTCGGCGCAGAAATCGTGACTGACAAAGACTGGGCCGAAACGCGACAACGCGGCGAGGATTCCTCAAACCCGTTTTCTGCCGGCGGCAGTCGCCGGCTGCAACGGCCGTGGCCTCGGGCGCGTCCTTTTAGCGATACCAACCAAGGGAGGTAGGCATGAAGAAGGTTTCGATCGTACTGCTATGGGCCGCGCTCGTGAGCGCACCGTTCGCGGCCGCGCAGGAGGGCGGAGCGTGGTCGGAAGGCGGCCTGCAAAAGATCCAGGTGAAGGGACTCGACGTCGTCTACGCCAGGCCCGGCGCGACACTCGCCGGTTACACCAAGATCATGCTCGCGCCGATTTCCGTTTCGTTCCACAAGGATTGGGCGAAGACTGTGAAGGTCGGGACGAATCGTCAGATCAGCCCCAGCGATCAGCAGCGCATCAGGGAGAAGCTGGCGAAAGCGATGCAGGAAGAAGTCGTCAAGGAATTGAACGCGGGTGGATACCACCTCGTCACCGCACCGGGGGACGACGTGCTTGGCGTCGAGATGGCGGTCGTGAACCTGTACGCGCGGGCACCGGCCAATCTGAGCGGGCAGAGCGGCAAGGATTTCTACGCCGTCACGGCCGGTGAGATGTCGCTTGTCATCCAGTTGACCGATTCGTCAACCGGCGACGCGATCGCGCGCGCGTTCGACAATTTCAGGGCAACCGAATATACCAATCCGGAGCGTATCACGCGCGCCGACAACGAAACGGAAGTGCGTTCGGCTGCCAGCCAGTGGGCCAAAGCGCTTCGGAACGGATTGGATCGGGCCAAGGCAATCAACGCCGGCTGACCAATTGCTCCATTCGAAGGAAGCGGGCTTCGCCATAGCCCGATGTCGCGTGGGCGCGGGCTCAAGCCCGCGTCCGCGCGCGCCAATCCACGAGATCGCTGCCGCAAGGACAGCTCGCAGCCAACGTCCCCGCAGGGGCGCAATCCGGCGCGATGGTGCCAAGGTCCAATAGCGCAGGATCGGCTGGCGCAAGATCATCCGTTCCGGATGGGATGCTCGGATTCTGCAACGGCAGGATGGCCGGCCGCGTCCTGCCCAATGACCCATCGGGGAGACCGCCATGAACAAATCAGCAAAAGCACTCGTACTATCAACTGCGATACTCTGCGCAACGCTCCTCGGTTCGCCGGCGCTTGCACAGGACAACGCCTGGGCGACGGGAGGCCTGCAGAAGGTCACGATCCCGGGACTGGATCTCGCCTACGTGAAACCGGGAGCGACTCTCAAGCAATACACGAAGGTCGCGATGAAGCCGGTTTCGATTTCATTCGCGAAGAACTGGGCCGAAGACGTGACCGCGGGAACGATGGCGCGGGTTCAGCCCGCCGACATGACGGCGATCAGGACCAAACTTGCGCATATGCTCGAGATGGCCGTCTACACGGAGTTGAAAGCGGGCGGCTACAACCTCGTATCAGCAGTCGGCGAGGACGTGCTCTACGTCGAAATGGATATCGTGAACCTGTACATCTCGGCGCCGCAGCTCAATAACGGCATGAACCTGCCCGACACATACGCGCTGACCGCCGGCCAGGCCCAGCTGATCGTCCAGCTGAGCGATACCGTAACCGGCGATACGATCGCGCGCGTCGTCGACAACTACCATGGAATGGAGACCGGTCAACAGATGATGATCACCGCCGCCGTCAACCAGGTCGAAGCGCAAAATGCGTGTACCCAGTGGGCCAAGCGCCTGCGCATGGCGCTGGACAAGTCCAAGGGAATCAATACCAAGTAACCGCATCGACCCCCTCGAAGCGATCATTCGCGGCGGCGCACTGCCCGGGCAGCGCGCCTACGTTGCGGCGGCCTTTGCAACGAACTGAGTTGCCGACGGTCGGAGAGCGATTCGAGGCACTCTGCGCTAAGCTGTCGGCGCGGGTTATGCCGTCCCTGAAAGAGGCTACGCGATGAACCGGTTGGCGATTGCATGGTTGCTGGCGGCTTGCGGAGTCTGCACTGCGTTCGCCCAGGCGCCGGCCAGCGAGGCACCCAAGAGCAGGCGCGCCGCAGCAACCCTCTGGAGCGAAGAGGGCTTGAGCAAAGTCGCCATCAAGGGCCTCGACGTCGTTTATGCGAAGCCCGGTGCGACGCTCGCTGCATACAAGAAGATGATGCTTCGGCCGATCTCGGTCGCGTTCCAGCGCGACTGGGAAAAGCAGTCGGCGCCCGGCTCGCGCATACCGATCGGAGCGAAGGATTCGCAGCGCATCAAGGACGGTCTCGCCACGCTTGTGCGCGAGGAAGTCGTGAGGCAATTGAACGAGGGCGGCTACACGCTGGTCGCCGCGCCGGGCACTGACGTGCTCGATGTCGAACTGTCGATCATCGATCTGAATGTCGCCGCGCCCGACATCCAGTCGGCGGGTCGCGTGGAGACGTTTGCCGTTTCCGCTGGCGAGATGACGCTGGTCGCGGCACTGCGTGACTCAGTCAGTGGCGACGTGGCCATGCGCATTTTCGATCGTGCGCAGGCACGAGAATATTTTCGCCCACAACGCATCACCAGTGTCGACAACATCAGCGAAGCGCGCGACGCCGCGAAAGGCTGGGCCAAGGCGTTGCGCAAGGCGCTCGACCTGGCCAGGACCGTCTGAACAACCGAACCCTGATGCGGAGAGACAATGGGACTGCTGAAGCATCCGCTGCTCATCTTCGTGATTTCGTTTGCCGGGCTGTCGCTCGTGGCCTGGATCGGCACAATGCAACGGCTGCGGCGCAAGCAGGAACAGGATGTACGCGAATACGGCATCGTCGAAAATTCGACGCTGACGCTCCTGGGCCTGATCATCGCCTTCACGTTCTCCATGGCCATTGCCCGCTTCGACCAGCGCAAGCAGTGGGAGGCGACCGAAGCCAACAAAATCGGGACCGAATATCTTCGCGTGAGTCTGCTGCCGGCGACGGACGCTGCCAAAGCCCGAGCGCTGCTCGTCGACTACCTTGATAAGCGCATGGCGTACTACGTGACCCGCAGCGAGGAAGAACTGGCGCAGATCGAAACTGAAACAGCACGACTGCAGGCGGAGCTGTGGACCGCCGTGCAAACGCCGGCCCTGTCGAATCCGCCGAATCCCGTGGTCGCGCTCGCCGTGGCCGGCATGAACGAGGTACTCGATTCACAGGGCTACGCGCGGGCAGCCTGGTGGAACCGGATTCCGACCGAAGCCTGGGGCCTGATGGGCGCGATCGCGTTGCTTGCCAACCTCCTGCTGGGTTACACCTCGAAGACGTTCGAGCGCGAACGCCTCCTTCTGATGGTCATGCCGTTCATCCTCTCGATAGCGTTTTTCCTGATTGCGGATATCGACAGCCCGCGCTGGGGTCTGATCCATGTCAGGCCGCTGAATCTGGAAAGTCTGGCTGCATCCCTGCACGCGCCCGCGGCAAAACCATGAGGGCGTTCGACGTTCAGGGCGCTGATCGAAGCGCCGGATCGTCAACGTGCCACTGGCGAAAAAAATTTAGCGCGTGACACATGCCTCAATCCCGTCGACCCGCCATGAAGCGTCATCGCACCGACCCGGCAACCGCCCTGCTGCGGGTGAACCAGGCGGAAGCTCTGACTTGTCTTGCCACTAGCGGGAAGGTCGACGCGCGCGTGCATGCGGCGCGCAAGGCACTCAAACGCGCGCGCGCCGCGTTGCGGCTGATGCGGCCAACACTGCAACCGGCAGTTTACGAGCGTGAGAATCGTGCACTGCGCGATGCCGGCAGGTGCCTTTCGCCGCTGCGCGACGCCAAGTCCCTCGTCGCCGCAGCCGAACTGATCGGCAATTCGCGCGCGAAGACTGCGGCGAGCGCCGCGGCGGCATCCGCGCTTCGCCAAATCATGGAGGAGCGGCTCACCGCAGCGCGCGCGGCGCTTTCCCAACCGGCAAGGCGTCGGCGTTGCGCGGAACTCGTCAGGACGTCTCGACAGCGCATGCTCCGCCACCGGCCGCCACGCGCCGAAGCGTCGAACCTTCTGGCCGGGTTGCGCAGGATCTATCGCAAGGGACGCAGGTCGTTCGCGTGCGCGGCAGCCGAGCGCACGCCCGAGGCGTTGCACGAATGGCGCAAGCAGACAAAGTACCTGCATGCGGCAGCCGGCACCTTGTCCGACGCAGGCGTGCGGCCGCTGAAACGGGTTGTCCAGCGGTGCAGGGACATCGCCGAGTGGCTCGGCGACGATCACGACCTGAGCGCTCTACGTCAGGAGATCGCGCGCGCTTTTCCGGCAAAACCCGGTATCAGCGCGATGCTGTCCCGCCTCGACGGCCGGCGCCGGAAGCTGCAACGGGACGCGTTGGACCGCGGCGCCCGGACTTTTCAGAAGAAGCCCGCGAAGTTCATCGCGGATCTGTCTGCGCCGCGTCTCTGATCGCTACCCCGGCGCAACGTCGGGCGTTCGCCGCGACTGGTCGATACCGCCGCCGAAGGCGCGCACGAAGCTCGGATGTCGGGAATCCCAAAGGTACCAAAGGTCCCATTGCGCGACCGTGCAGCCACGTCGATGATGCTGGAGCGGCTTGGGGGCCGAACGCGGATCTGCTCGTTCGGCTCGTGCTATCCGACTCGGTCTGAAGAATGTGCCGGTTCAGCGCGATGCACCGGCATTGATGCTGGATGATGGTCGGGAATCTTTTTCGTGATGGAAGTCCTGTGGTCCACGAGCCGAACGATGGGATCATGGTTGATACGATCATGGTCGATGGGATCATGGTCCCATTTCCCGGCTGACTGCGGCGCGATATCGTCGGCAATCGACTCGGACAGGTCTTGAAACGATGCATCAAGGGAACATCAGTGTGAACAAGGTGGACGACAGAAGTCTGGCCATCTACATCGTCGACGATGACGATGATGTGCGCTTCGGTTTTGCCAGGCTGATCCGCTCGGTCGGCGTCAATGCGCGCCCGTATGCTTCAGCGGAATGCTTTCTCGATGAGCTGGTCGACGGGGAACAAGGCTGCATCCTGCTGGACCTGACCATGCCGCGCGTAACCGGCCACCACGTGCTCGCGCGCCTCAAGCAGCTCGGTAGCCGCCTGCCGGTCATTGTGATCTCGGCTCGCGACGACGAAATGACGCGGGCGATGGTGCGCGACCTCGGTGCGAAGATGTTCCTGCGCAAGCCGGTCGACGACCAGGCTCTGCTCGACGCCATCAACTGGGCCACGGGTTTTTCGCTGGGCCGATAACCTGCAGTCGTCAATCCGTAGTCGTCAATCAGAACGCCACGATCTCCCGCCGGGATCGAAGCAGCGTTCTGCGGTCGGTGGGCGCCAGGCCTGAACCGGCCAGACAGGACCATCATTTGCGCTAGACTCTTCGCCAGGACCGGTACTTCGGGGGACCGCTCGGCGGATGAACTGGATCGATATTGTCTGGCCGATGATGGGTGCAGCCAGTCTGACGCTTGCACTCATCCACCTGCTCATCTGGTTCAAGCAGGGGCACCAGACCGCTCACCTGATGTTCGCGGTTACCGGAATATCCGTGGCGGCGCTGGCCATTTTCGAACTGCTGATGATGACCGCGCCGACGGCCGAACGCTATGGCGTCCTGCTGCGCTGGGTGCACTTGCCGTTCGCCCTGATGATGATCGGCATCGTTGCCTTCGTCCGCCTGAATCTGCAAGTCGGCAGGCTCTGGCTCGCTATGCTCGTCTGCGCGATCCGCCTGCTCTGCCTGCCGGCGGATTTTCTCAGTGGCGAGAATCTCAACTTCATCGAGATCACGGGGCTGCGCCAAGTCCCGATCTGGGGTGGTGGATTCGTGGCAGCGCCGGTCGGCGTCCCCAATCCGTGGATGGTGTTGGGACAGGCCTCGGTCGTGTTGCTGCTGGTCTTCCTGGTCGATGCGCTCGTGTCCGGCATCCGGCGCACGACCGGGGAATACCGGCGCAGGGTCATCCTCATCTGCGGCAGCATGATCGGATTCATCGTGGCTTCCGCGGCCTGGTCGCTTGCGGTCGTCAACGGCATGCTGCACGCGCCGCTGATCGTGAATCCGGCATTCCTCGGCGTCGTGCTGGCGATGAGTTACGAGCTCGGCGGCGACGTCCTGCGCGCTGTGCAACTGGCGAAAAACCTGAGCGCTTCGGAAGCCCATTTGCGCGAAACCGAGCAACGCATGGACATGGCGGTGCGCGGGGCGCGTGTCGGCCTGTGGAGCCGCGATCTCGTGCATGAGGACTCGTGGGTGTCCGACACGGGCCTGCGCGTGCTGGGTTTCGGACCGGACGAAAAGTGGGATCGCGCGCATTTCTACGAACGCTTGCTTCCGGCCGATCGCGAGCTGCTGGAAGGCGCGATCGCATCGGCGATCGCCGGTAACGGCGAATTCAGCATCGAGTACCGCATCATCGGCAGCGATCAGCGGACCCGATCGATCATGGTCCGCGGCCAGGTCGAGTTCGATGCGGCGCGCACGCCGTTGCGGATGCGCGGCATCGTCAGCGAAATCACCGAGCGCCGCGAGGCCGAGGAGCTGTTGCGCCTCGTCATCGAGATGTCGCCGACCGCGCTGCTGATGGTCGATGCACAAGGCCTGATCAAGCTGGTCAACCGGCAGGCCGAAATCGTGTTCGGCTATGCGCGCGAAGAAATGGCCCGCATGAACGTCGATGCCCTGGTCCCGCGCCGCTATCGCGGCCGCCACGTCGACCAGCGCGACGCCTATGCCGCAGATGCGACAGCGCGCGCGATGGGCTCGGGGCGCGAACTGTTCGCGCGCCGCAAGGACGGCAGCGAAGTGCCGGTTGAAATCGCGCTGAGCCCGATTCGCGTCGATAACGGGCTGTCGGTGCTGGTCTGGATCGCCGACATCACTGAACGCAAGCGTGCCGACCGCGAGTTGGCCCTGCAGCGCGATGAACTGGCGCACTTGTCACGCGTCGTGCTGCTGGCCGAGCTGTCCGGCTCGCTCGCGCATGAGTTGAACCAGCCGCTGACCGCGATCCTGAGCAATGCGCAGGCAGCGGTTCGCTTCCTCGCACATTCACCGCCGAATCTCAATGAGGTCCGCGACAGCCTGACCAACATCGTCGAAAACGACAAGCGCGCGGGCGAGGTGATTCGCAGGCTGCGGGCGATGCTGCGCAAGGATCGTGCGGATCACCGGCGCCTGGACATGAACGATGTCGTGCTCGACGTGCTGCGCATCATCCGCAGCGATCTGCTCAATCGCAACATCGACGTGGTCCTTGATCTGCAACCGGACTTGCCGCCGATCGAAGGTGACCGCGTCCAGTTGCAGCAGGTGTTGCTCAACCTCGTCATGAATGGCACCGATGCAATGGCGGAAGTCGGTGCTGGCCGCGAAATAACGCTGCATACGCATGCGGACGACGCCGGCGGCGTTCAGGTTTCGGTCGCCGATGTCGGCAGCGGCGTTCCGGAAGCAGACCTCGAGCGGATTTTTTCCCCGTTCGTCACGACCAAGAGCAGCGGCATCGGACTTGGTCTGGCAGTCTGCGTGTCGATCATCCACACCCATCGCGGCACGATCTGGGCGACCAACAACCTCGGGCGCGGGGCCACCGTGCATTTCATGATTCCCACCGTGGCAGACTTGGCGCCGCCGCAGTCGAAGCACGGCAGCCTGGAGAAAACGGTTCCGCAGTGAGTCCGGGGCAAGGGTGTGCTATACATGGCCCGCTGACCGGTTGAACTACGGGTTTCCTCGGCGGATGGACTGGCCGGGCGCTTTCGAATTCTTCGCCCCGCAGTGCGGAGGCGATCATGTTGAGCGTACGGTGAAGGGGATGGCCAAGATCAATACACCGGTGCCCTCAGGCCGGGAACGACGCGCGCCGCTGGTTGCTGTCGTCGACGACGAACAGATCAACGTCGAGGTGATCAGCGCGTTTCTTCGAGACCAGGGCTACGACGTGCTGCCCGCGCTGAGCGGCGAGCAGGCGCTGGAGCTGTGTCAGTTCCGCAAGCCGGATCTGGTGCTGTTCGACCTGCGGATGCCGGGCATGGATGGCGTCACGTTGTGCCGCCGCTTTCGCGAAACGCCGGAACTCGCGGCGATCCCCGTCATCTTCATCACCGGAATCGCCGATGAAGAAGGCCTGGTCGAATGTTTCGAAGCCGGCGCCGTCGACTTCCTGGCCAAGCCGGTGCGCGTTGCCGAATTGCTTCAACGTGTTCGCACGCACCTGGAACTGAAATTCTCGCGCGACCGGCTGGTGTCCAAGGCGCGCGATTGCGACGCATTGACGGCGATGGTTGCGCACGACCTGAAGAGCCCGCTCGCCTCGATTCGCTTCAGCGTGCAGATGCTGCTCGAGGAACCGGCGCTGCGCGAAGAACGCATGCAGGACCTGCTCAATTCGCTGGTCGATTCGACTGACCGCACGCTTTTCTTCATCGACGATTTCCTGACCCGCAACGCCGCTGCCAGCATGGTGTCACTCGATGCGTTCGGGCCATTCGACCTGCGCGAAGTCGTGCGCTCGCTGGTCGCGCGTTTCGACTTGATCGGCAGCGAGAAGAAAATCCGCGTGAAGCTCGGACCCGGCAACGGGCTCGAGGCATTCGGCGATGCGCTGGCGGCCGAGCGCGTCGTCGAAAATCTGCTCAGCAACGCAGTGAAGTTCGCGCCGCCGGGAAGCCGCGTCGACGTGCTGACGGAGGAGGGCAATCCAGGCACCGTTCGCGTTCGCGTGCTCGATCGCGGTCCCGGAATCGATGCCGCCGATCGCCAACGGTTGTTCCAGCGCTACACGCGCCTGAACGCAAGGCCGACATCAGGCGAGTCATCGACCGGCCTGGGCTTGTCGATCGCCAAGCAACTCGCCGAGGCGATGCACGGCAGTCTGGCTTACGAGGTGCGCGAGGGCGGCGGCTCGGTATTCGTGTTCGAGATGCCGACGCGTCCAGTCAGCTAGCCTCCCCTTCGATAACGCATTCTTGGCACCTCTCCCCTTGTGGGAGAGGTCGGCGCGCGCAGCGCGCCGGGAGAGGGAAAGGCGCCGCAGGCGCCTGCAGCGCCAGCGACCTCTCGACCTCCGAGGCTCAGGTTAGTGCGCATGTCGCGCGGCAGTCCTCGTGAACTGTGCCGCGCGCTCGCGCGCGACGCCGATACTTCGTGCAAAACACCAGCCATCGCGCGTGCGGTCGGGAAAACTGCGACCGTGCCGGAAACACGCTGCCGGTCCCGCCGCCGCCGCCGCTGGCACAGGTCTTGCGATGTGTAAAACGATACAATGGGACAAACGCCTGTCGACTGCAGCAGTTCCCTGCGATGACCGAGGCTGATCAGCCATCGCTCGAGACAATCGGCATCGACCGAGATCGCAACCGGCCCTCGCCGCCTAGGTTCGCGGCAAGCAAAGGAGCTGAGCATGGCAACGAGAAAAATATCCTCCAGCCACAACCCGGCCGGCGTACCTCGCTCGCCAATCAAAGTCGCGCGGAGCAAGCCGGCCACGAATGTCTTCGGAGCGGTGACGCTGACCCACCCTGAGCGCGTCGTCTTTCCGGCCGATGGCATCACCAAGCTCGACGTCGCCGAGTACTACCGGCTGGTAATGCCGCGGCTGCTGGCCGGCATCGAGGGTCGCCCGTTGTCCGTCATCCGCTGTCCGGTTGGAATCTCCGGCGAATGCTTCTTCCAGAAGCATCTGAAGCCCGGCCTGAAGCATGTCGGCAGCGTTCGGCTCAAGGAAGAGAGCGGCAGCATCGGCGTTTACGTCTACGTCGACGATGCCGACGGCGCGTTCGAACTGGTGCAGTTCAACGCACTGGAATTCCATCCCTGGAGTGCGACTGCGACCGATCCCGGGCGTGCGCAATATCTCGTATTCGACCTGGATCCCGCGCCCGATGTTGCCTGGCGGCGCGTCGCCGCGGCAGCGATCGACGTGCGCGATCTGCTCGCCAAGGCAGGATTGAAGTCGTTCGTGCGCACGACCGGCGGCAAGGGCCTGCATGTCGTCGTGCCGCTGCGTCCGGCGGCCAGGTGGGACAAGGCGAAGAAATTCGCGCACGCCCTCGCGGACAGTTTCGCCGCGGTGCGGCCCGACGAATTTCTCGCCGTGGCGAGCAAGCAGCGGCGTGACGGCAGAATCTTCATCGACTATCTGCGCAACACACGCGGAGCCACGAGCGTTGCTTCGTACTCGCTGCGTGCGCGGCCCGGAGCGCCCGTCGCCGTTCCGCTGCGCTGGGCCGAACTCAAGACGCTCGAGAGCGGCGACGCATTCACCATCCGCAACGTCCCGGCGCGTCTGAAGCGAATGCGCGGAGATCCGTGGTCCGGATACGATTCACTGCGCCAGAACCTCGACGGCATCGCGGCGTTCCCCCACCAATAGCGAGCTCAGCGGACTTGCGTGAAAAATCCGTCGCAGGAAAGTGCGGCTTCGCGGTCGCGGTATACTCATCGCCCAGCCAAGAACAAAAACGCTTCCAGGAGTCGCCTGATGCAACGTACTGCCACGCCGCCGCGTTCGTACGGCACGGAATTCGACGTGGGCAAATTCGTGCGCGCTTCCGCTCATGAGATCGCTGGCCAGATCAATGCGATTTCGATGAATGCCGAACTCGTCAAGCTGCTGCTCGAACGCTCCGACGTCGCCCGCGCCGGTGAGACGATCAAGCGCATGCTCAGCGACTGCGGCCGCTATGGCCGGATGGTTCGCGGCCTCGAACGGTTCGGTGCGTGCATGGCGGCGCGCGAACGCGAAACGGTAAAAGTTGCCGACCTCATCGATGGCGCAACGGTCGCGTACATCCAGGAACGTTCGGGCGAAAAGCCGATGCTGAAGGCCGATGTCGACGACACTTCGATTGTCGTCGACCGGGTTGGCATACAGCGGGTCCTGACTGGTCTCATCCACAATGCGGCTGAAGCAGGCGCAGGATCGATCACGATCCATGCGCGGCGCACGGCCGACGCGATGGTCATGATCGTTGCCGACGACGGTTCTGGCATCCCGGTCAACATCCGCGCGCGCATCGCCGATCCGTTCTTCACGACCCGGCGCGACGAGGGTCACAACGGTCTGGGCCTCACGCTCGCGACGGAAATCCTCGCCGCGCATGGCGGCAGCCTGGCGATCGAGGACAACGAAGGACGCGGTACGCGCGCCACGCTGCGTTTGCCGCTCGCATAGGTGGCCGGTGGAAGCGCCGGCTCGTTGGCGCTCACAGCAAAGGCGCACTGGTTGCGCGCACGCCCCAAATCCCTGGCGTCATTCCCGCGGAAGCGGAATCCATCTTGCACTTGTTAGATCAAAGTGGATTCCCGCCTTCGCGGGAATGACGTCAGTATTTTTTTGGCATGGCGCACTTGACTTCAGCCGCCATGACCATCCCTACGGGTGCAGCAGAGACGCACCCAACGGAACCTCCACCCGATTCAGCGCTGCTCGATCGTCGCCTTGAGCAGGTCGGCGTGGACGGGTTTCACCAGATGGGTGTCGAAGCCGGCATCGCGGCCGCGCGCGCGATCGCTCTCCTGGCCGTAGCCGGTCATCGCCACCAGACGGATGCGACCGAGTGCGCTTTCGGCGCGGATCTGCCGCGCCACTTCGAAGCCGTCGATTTCCGGCAAACCGATGTCGAGCAGGATCACATCGGGTTGGAAGGCCAGCGCCGCCGCGAGTACATCGTTGCCGCTGTGCACGGTGTGCGACTGGTGTCCCCACAGGTCCAGCAAGGCCGATGTGCTGGCGACCAGATCGCGATTGTCGTCGGCGACGAGCACGCGCAGGGATTCTGAGGGCCCCCTTGCCAGCGGCGCTGCCGGTCCGGTAGCGGCGACTTCCGCCGGCGCTTCGACGAGCGGCAGGCGAACCACGAATTCGCTACCCTTCCCGTGACCGGCACTGACCGCGCGCACGTCGCCGCCGTGCAGTTCGGTAACCCGGCGGACCAGCGCAAGGCCAACGCCGAGCCCGCCGGCCGAACGCGCCAGCGACTGGTCGGCCTGGGTGAACGGTTCGAACACGCGCGGCAGCAGTTCCGGCGCGATGCCCTGGCCGCTGTCGCGCACGCTTATCCTGGCCTCCGAGTATTCCGGTGCCGCGGCGAGGCTGATGTAGCCGTGCTCCTGAGTATATTTGGCTGCATTGTGCAAAATGTTCGCGAAGGCCTGGATCAGGCGGGCGCTGTCACCGCTGACGTGCATCGGTCGCGGGTCGATCTGCAGATCGAAGTGGTGGCCGCGCGCGCTGATCAGCGGCTGCACGGTCTCGATCGCGGCGCGCAGGATCGGCTTGAGGTCGACGACGGATTTCTCCACCAGGATCTTGTTCTGCGAGATGCGCGCCGCATCGAGCAGGTCGTCGACCATGCGCACGAGCTGGTCGATCTGTCGGCGCATCGTCGGCAGTACCGAATCGACCGTCGACCAGCGCCGCTGCTTGTCGGCCTCCAGCAGGTACAGCGCATTGCGCAGCGGCGCCAGCGGATTGCGCAGTTCGTGCGCCAGCATCGCGAGGAATTCGTCCTTGCGCCGGTCCGCGAGCAGCAACTGGTCGGCCTGTTGCCGCAGCTGCTGTTCGAGCATCTTGCGCTGGGTGACGTCGAGCGCGAAGCCGACGTATTCGTCGGCGCTGGCGAACACGCGCGCGTAGCAGACGACGACCGAGACGCGCTCGCCGCTGCGACGAATGAATTCCTTCTCGTACGGCGCGCAGACGCCGGCCGTCGCTACCTGCGCGAATGCCGCGGCGTCGATCTGCCGATACTCCGCCGGCGTCTGGGCAACCAGATTGATCCGGCCCTCGGCCAGGTCCTCGTCGTCGAAGTCCAGCATCTTGAGCAATGCGCCGTTGGCCTGCGCGACGTTGCCGTCGCGATCGAAACTCAGCATCAGTCCGATTACGCCGGCCTCGACCAGCACGCGCAGCCGTGATTGGGTGACCTGCAGCGCACGGTCGAGGCGTTGCTGTTCGGTCGTGTCGACCCAGCTGTGGACAGCACCGATGATGTGGCCGTCTGTGTTGCGGACCGGAGCGACGTTGACGATGACCGTAAGCGGCGGCTGTCCGGGCCGCGCGACGATCCAGGCTTCGTCGCGGACAATCGTGCCTTCGTTCATTGCCCGGAAGAGCGGCAGCCTCGATGGCGACGGAACCGTGCCGTCGGGCAGCAGCTTGCGGTAGAGCGTGCGCGATGGCTGGTTTTCGCCCGGACCGAGCCACTCGCGCATCTGGCTGCTCATGGCAACCATCGGGTAGTCCGGTCCCGGCCCGGTCATGGAGATGCCGATCGGCGCGTTCTCGAGAATCGTCTTCAGGGTTTGTTCGCTGGCCAGGGCGGCGAGCGCGCGCCGGGAAATTTCCTCGGCGGCCCCGGCCAGCGCAAGCTCTGCGTTGCGCCGCTCGGTGAAGTCGCGGAACACGATCACGGCTCCCTGGATGACTCCGCCGGCCTCGACGATCGGTGCCGCGCTGTCTTCGACCACGAACTCGCGGCCATCGCGCGCCCGCAGGATCGTATTGTTGGCGAAGCCGCCGATCCTGCCTTCGGCAATCGCACGGCCGACCGGGTCTTCGGCTGGGCGACGCGTGGTCTCGTCGATCGCGTCGAACACTTCGAGCAGCTTCCTGCCCAATGCATCCTGCTGCGCCCAGCCGGTGAGCTTTTCCGCAACCGGATTGAGCATGAGGATCCGGCTCTGCGGATCGGTGACGATGACACCGTCGCCGATGCTCCGCAGCGTCGTGCCGAGCCATTCGCGCTGCAGGTAAAGTTCGCGGGCGGCCCGATTGCGCGCGAGCAGGTCGCCGCGCAACAGCGCTGCGGCCAGCCCGATCAACAACAGGCCGAGAGTCATTCCGACGAAGCGCGAATTCACGGTGGCGGAGTACAGATCGATCTCGCGCGCGTCGCGCACACCCTGTCGCTTTCTCTCGGTCTCGCGCATGGCGTCGACGAGTTGCCGGATCGCGCGCATCGTCAACATGCCCGAATCGGTCGCTACCAGCGCCATTGCCGCCGCAGGGTCGCCGGCATCCATCAGCGCGACCGAGCGGCGCAGCTCATCGAGCTTTTCGGTGACGAGGTTTTCCAGATTCCCGAGCCTCTGCAGTTGCTCCGGTTCGTCGGCCAGCAGCGGTGTCAGCGCTGCGATCTTCGAGCCGACGGCCGCGGTGGCCTTGCGATAGGGTTCCAGGTAATCCGCCTTTTGCGTCAGCAGATAGCCGCGCTGGCCGGTTTCCGCATCGATGAGTTCGGACAGCAGGTCGTCGATCGCATAGATCGTGTCGCGCGAACGCGCGCTCGCCGCACCGCCGGCAACCAGTTCACGGGCGTTGTAGTTGGAAAGCAGGGCGTTGCCTATCAGCACCAATGCCGCCAGGCCAAGCGCCACGCCCCACAGTACCCGTTTGAGTTTGCTCACCGGGTTGGTATCTCCAAGGCAAACGATGGCAGCGTCATACAAACCGGCTGAATACTAACGTGCTGCCCTGCCATGGTCACGATCTCCTGGCCCGCGTTACAGTGGCCGGGGCGAACGGCTGGCAGACGCAGTGTTCCGCGCTGATCCGGGGTATTAACCAAGCCTGCCCTGTGAATTTTCTTCTCCGCGCCTACGGGCCGGGCGAGGGCAGTCCGCCCGGGGATTCTTTCCCCGGAATCCGTGTTGCGCGGAAAGCCGTCGTTCCGGCCGTGTTTTGAAAATTCGTGATGACGTGCGTACACGGTTCGAATTCTGGTCGCCCGAAATCCCGCAAGGTATGTGCCAATGAAGGGACACCGGCTTGTCGGCCAATGTCCGCGGCCTGAGCGTGAAATGCCATGCAACCTGGAACGAAATCTCCATCCAGCATTGCAAAATGCAGGAAAACTGTGGCCACAAAACGCGCCTTTTGCGGCGAGTGGTCTCAATCAGCCTGATCGATCGCCAGATCGCCGACCTCGGCGTCGCCGATGAGTCCGAGCTCGCGGTAGCGCAACAGCCGGTTGTAGATCGTCTTGGTCGTGATGCCGAGTGCGCGGGCCGCGCGGCACTTGTTGTTGCGGTGAAATGCGAGCGTCTTGAGCAGCATCTCGCGCTCGACATCGTCGAAGGTCATGCCGACGCGGAAACTGATCGACGTGTCATTTTCCGTATCCGGTCCGGCCATCGCGTCGGATTTCGCCTCGACCGTGTCGCTGCCGGCAAGAATGTACAAACGCTGCACGGCATAGTGCAATTCGCGGACATTTCCCGGCCACTGACGCGCCGTCAGATGCTGCAGCGCCTCGGCCGAGAACGTCCGCTGCGTTTCGTAGCGCTTGTTCAGTCGGTCGAGGAAATGCCGGGCCAGATGCGGAATATCGCCGCGGCGCTCGGCCAAGGTGGGCACCGCCAGCGGAAACTCGAGCAGCCGATAGTACAGGTCCGCGCGCAACGCGCCGGAATTGACGCACAACTGCGGATCCTGATTCGTCGCAGCTACGACGCGCACATCGAGTGGAATTTCACGCGTCCCGCCGATGCGGGTGAACGAATGGCCTTCCAGCGCGCGCAGCAGGTACACCTGCAGTGCGAGGGGCATCTCGTTGATGTCGTCCAGGAACAAGGTGCCCCCGTCAGCCTGCTCGAAATAGCCCGCGTGCGACTCCACGGCGCCGTTGAACGCACCGCGCTCGTGTCCGAACAGCTGGCTGCCGAGCAGCTCCGGGGCGATTGCGCCGCAATTGACCGCAACGAATCGTCCCTTGCGCCCGCTCAGATCGTGCACGGCGCGCGCGACCAGTTCCTTACCGGCGCCGCTCTCGCCGTGCACGAGGACACTCACATCGAGCGGTGCGACGCGGCGCACTCGCGCGAACAATTCCTGCATTGGCGCAGACTGCCCGATCATGTCGCCGAGGCCCCCTGCATTCGCCGGCTGGCGCAGTTGCGCGCGCAAATGGGCACGCTCGAGGAGGCTGCTGAGCACGTCCGGCCCGAGCGGTTTCACCAAGTATTCGACAACCGGCGCGCTGACGGCACGCATTGCCGATTCGACGGTCGGATGACCCGTGACGACGACGATCTGGCCATGTGCGGCCAGGTCGATGTCGTCGAGCAGGTCCAGTCCATTGCCGTCCGGAAGATTCAGGTCGATCAGGATCAGGTCGAAGTGTCCGTCTCGTGTCAGCCGCCGCGCTTCCTGCAACGTCGCCGCCGCTACGGGCACGCAGTTCGACAACCGGGCCAGATCGGCCGCGGCAAATTGAAACTCTGTGTTGTCGTCCACGATGAGGACGTTTGCAAGAGGCTCCTTGATTTCCATGCTTCGTCCTGAACGCCGCTGACGCTGCAATATCCGCAGTATCGCGAGTGAACACCGAACCCAATGTGAATTATTGGGTGCATGTTCCCCCCGGTTCCGTGAAAAATATTCCCGCCGTGTTGCGGCCAGCGGAATTGGCGATTGTCCGGGTGGCACGCTGATTGCTCCTCCGGTTGCGCTGTGCAAATTCGACGTTTGCTCGCCGGTCGCCAATTGGCAGTTCGAGTCGTGCCTACCTGTCGCCCACGAGCTCCCCACCAGTGAGAGGTGTCTACATGACCATTCAACCAATCATCCTGTCGCACGCGGCAGGCGCCCGCGGTTTCGCCGCGATGGATCAGAAGAAGCAAAAAGAGATCGCTCGTCGCGGCGGCCTCGCGGCGCAGGCCTTGGGCACGGCGCATCGATTCTCGCCCGAGGAAGCGCGGCAAGCAGGACGCAAGGGCGGCGAAGCCGTGAGCGGCAACCGCCAGCACATGGCCAGCATCGGCCGTCGCGGCGGCGTAGCCCGGCATGCGCTGCGCAAGGCGCAAGGCCAGCGCGGCGCGGAGAATCAACCGGTTCCATCCGTGTCGGCCGCCGTCGATACGGGTCAAGCAGTCACAGCGGGCGACGACCTCACTGTCTCGAAGCCCTGAAACAATCCCGGTCCGGCCTCACAGAAAACGCGGCCATCGGTCGTCGATGGCCGCAGATTCCCAAGGCCCAGATGCACTGCAATTTGCGTGGTGATTAATGGCGTGGATTGCAAAATAAGCGGTTGAGCTCGGAAGCGCCCCGCGTCGAACAGTCGAAAGGACGATCACGGCGCGGGTACTTTTTTCGCCGTCTGCGCGCCTTATGCGGCTCATGGGACCGCTTCAAATGCTCCGGCGGGTGCGCATGGGTGCAAGCGCCGGCAACAGACCAGCCGTATTCGTTTGCCTTTGGTTTGCGAGGCGACTCGCTCAGCCTTAACCCGTCGCGCCGTGCGAGCGGTGGGTCATCGAGCGCTTTTGTGCGTAGAACTCGAATCCTCCCGGTCCGCGCCGCTTCGACCGGTACATCGCCGCGTCGGCGCGGCTGATCAGCGTTTGCGCGTCCTCGGCGTCCTCGGGATAGATCGTAATTCCGACGCTCGCCGACAGGTGCAGGCGGTGCTCCCCGGCACGCGCCGGCGCAGCCAGCGCGGCCAGCAGCTTCTGCGCGATCGACGCCGCGTCGGCAGCCTGCGATATGTCCGGCAGCAGCACCAGGAACTCCTCGCCGCCATGGCGACTGACCGTATCCGAATCGCGCACGGCGGATTGCAGGCGCCGCGCGGTCAGCATCAAGGCCTCGTCGCCGATCGCGTGGCCGAGCGTATCGTTGATGCGCTTGAAATTGTCGAGGTCGATGAACAACACGGCGATTCGCGTATCGCGCCGCCGCGCCGTTGCGATTGCACTGTCGAGCCGATCCAGCATTAGAACGCGGTTCGGCAGATTGGTCAGCGGATCGCGCTGGCTCGAGCGGGCAAGTTCGCCGAGTTCATTGACGGCTGTTTCGGCGACGCTTTCCGCATGCAGGGCGGCAAGCACGAGTTGTTCATTGGCCTCGGCCAAGGCGGATTGCGCCTTCGCCCCGTCCATCGCCTGGCGGATTCCCACGAGGTTCTGACGCAGGCGTACCAGCCTCGTCAGCAGCCCGTCGGTTTCCTCGCTGAGTTGCGCCAGCTTGCGCGCACTGCCGCCGCCGCGCTCGTCCGCCATTCTTGCGGCGATCGTTCGGGCGTCGATCGGCTGCAGAAGAGCGGGATGTTCAAGCCGTTTGAGTGACATGTGATCTTTCATGCGCTGATCTTTTATGCGCGTTTGCCGTTCGCGGTTGCGCCGTCGAGACGGGCTTGTTCCAGTGCGCAGCATTCGGTCGAGCCGGGCGATTCGTTACAGTTCAAGGCGCAAGTAACGTGCCAGCACGAACATCGCGGTACCGCAGACGTATCACGTAAACAACCGTGCTGGAACGCACGCCGCGCCCGCGCGGCGGTTGCACTTTGCAAGACAAGTCTAGCAACCGGTCGATGACGTTTTGGTCTTCGACTTCAGCCAATGCGTTCACTGTGCGTTAACACCGGTTTCACGATTCGACGAAATCGACGCCAGTACGGATCAGCCGAGCCGTTGGCAAAAGTGCAACTGTGGAAAAGTCAGTCCAAGGCCGGCACGATGTCCGCTGGCATCGTCAGCGTGGATGCCGCCGTTGACCGTGCACCCGCGCGCTGCCGTTGGCGACGCATGATGCGCTGTGCGTCGCGCACCCAGGCGATCGTGAAACCGCGAACGTGGGCCACGAGTTCACGTGGGAGGTGACGGCCGCCACGACGCAGGAATTCGGCAATGATCGCGTCGGCGATTTCGGCGTCGTCGTCCGGGGTGCCAAGAATTTTCTCGATCCTGTCCGCGGGAATGAGGCTGCGCGCCTTGCGCTCGTGGGCCAGGCGCAGCCACGAATCACCGGTCGCATCGAGCCGGCATTGCCACGCCAGTCCGTGGTGGATGAAGCCGAACCGCGCCACGCCGGCATCGGCGTGTTCGTGGGCGGAGAATTTTTGAGCGGCAACGACATTCTTGCGTACTGAAAGCATTTCTGGTCTCGCTGGTACTTCCTACGTGCTCTTGCGGCCGGAGCGCGGCTGCTCCGGCATTTCGGGAGGCGGGCTCGGCGGCGATTGCGGCGGCACCGAGTCGGGATGTTCCTCCGGCGAATCGAACGGCGATTCGTCCGGAGTTTCCGGAGGAGTCTCCATCGGCGTGTTGCCGGGCAACTCCGGACCGGGACCTTCTGGCGCATGCGCGGTGAAACGCCGGCGATGCGAGGTTGCATGCCCGCCATCGCGAAGACGCCGTGCCTCCGATTCTTCGTCAGCGGGCAGTGTCGCCGATCGCATCGGCATCATTGCCTTTCGGGCGGTGGATTGTTGATCGTGCATGCCCTCAATTCCGGCCAGGTAAGTTTGCCGTCATGGTCGGCATCGCAATTGGCGTAATTTTTCGAGAGGAACGGGTCGGCGGAAACATCGTTGCTGCTCAGGTAGCCTTTGTGCCCGCGATCCAGGCTGGCGAAATACTGTTTTTGACCATGGCGCACATTGTGTCCGCCGTTATCGGTGCGTTCCTGCGTATTGGCGTTGTCGAGCACCTGCCTTTCGGTCGGTGCCTGCGCCGACGCAACCGCCATCGCGCTCAACGCCAACGCCAATAACGCAAATCGAACACTTCCTGCGTGCATGAGACTTCCTCCTCGCGATCAAAGTTCGCGCAGGGCCACGCAGGCAGCGTGCCAATTGGCGCGTCGCTGATTTGCGCCCGTGCTGCCCTGGCAGCTGTGCAGCTCGCCAGCTCCGTGTCGATGCGCATTGCATCGTCCAAGCGCGCTCGGCCGAATCGGCGCTCCGCTGCATGTGCAGGCGCGTTCGATTGGCACAACCGTTGATTCCCTGGATAGTCGGGATCTCGCGTTTAAACAAATCGCGTTGCAACAAATCGCGTTACAAGCGCGTGCGACTCGCTGCTGCAACCTGCAGCAGCGAGCGGCGCACGCACTGGTCACGCCCGTTTTCGACCGGACGCGTTATCCGCCGAGGCGCGTTTGCGTCCTGAACCGGATTTCATTCCGCCTCCGGTCTGCTTGTTGACCGTTGCCCAGGCCCGGCGTTCGGTTGCCCGGGTGGTTGAGATCAGGAAAGCTTCATCTGCTGCTTGAGGGCGCTCATCTGGCTGTGGTCGCGCATGACCTCGGGCATGTACTTCGTCGCCAAGTCACGCACGGCGGAATCGTCCGATTCCGAGGCGGCATCGCGGAAAGCATCGACGATGCGATCCTCGAAATCTTCGAGCTGCGAGATGTATTCGCGATCCGGCGTGCTGCTCAACTTGGCGCGAAACTCGCCAAACGCCTTCTTCAGGGTGCCGCCGGCTGTGCCGCCTTCGGGCGCCTTCTTGCCGCTGGCCGCAATCTGCGTCTTCAGATCCGAGGCGATCGCGCCCTTCGTGCGCGCCATGCGCGTGAACAGCTGCTGCAGTTCCGGCTGGTCGACCTTGGTCGACGCCTCCTCATAGAATTTCTTGCTGTCGTTCAGCACTTCCACGAGTTCCTTCAACGTATAGGTATCGGTCTTCATGCTTGCCTCCATGTTTCAAAATGATGTCGGCGACCGGCGCGCAGGCGCAGCCGTCGACGATGCGTTCACGCCTGAATGCGCGCGAGCGTTGGTATCAGGGAGCGAATCCGTGCGGCGGGAAATTCCTCGTGCGCCCGTGCATTCCCAGGACTGCGGCCGCGACCGGCTGCTTGCTCGAGCGCGTCGCCGAAACGGAGAGGGCCGCGCGGCGGACGCGCCGCGTGCGCAGCCGGATCGGATCCTTGCGCCGCTTCAGGTGCGCGCGCACCGCGGCCGGATCCGAACCCACGCTCTCCACGGCGCGGCATATTTCCAAAGGCGTCGCGCCGAGCATCCGGCACCAGTAGCGCAGGCTGGATTGCTCCTTGAGGTCGATCTTGCTCATCAGCGGCATGGCCGTTACGACTCTGGCCATGACCGGCTGGCCGGCCCCGGGAAGATTGGGATTCATTACAGTTCCCTTCGAAGTCAATGTCGCACTGTCCTCGCAACGACCGTGCCATGCTTCCTCGCCGGCAATTGCAGTGGTTTTGCTCGACTGCGGCGCGTGCATGCAGTGCAAGTTGCGAGGCGCGGCAGGTGGACGTTGCAAATTACCCCGACGGAAAATCGAAAGGAACTCGAGCACCTTGCTCCACGGCAACCGAGCACTGCCGTAAAAAACACGCTTGCTCCCTGGCGGACACAGCCACAGGTACACGAACCTTGCCGCGGGCTGAACGGAGATTCAGCACACTGACGATTTCCTTGCAGACGGCCCGCGAATCCATTAATACAGACGGTCAATCAAGCCGCCTTCGGTGGCACAGGGTTGGGTTGGAACTGCGCGCTGCACTTCGCTCCGGGCAAGCGGGTCCGGAGCAACCGGCGCAGCAGTGGAAAACGCGCCCGATTGAGCGCTTCGAAATCTGCAGGTCGCGAGGAAATACGATGTCTCAGACTGCTCCCCGACGTCGACGCGCTGCCGTCAGCGCGCCGCCTTCACCGCCATCGGCGCCGGTGCCAACGCTCGGTCCGATGGAACAATTGCTCGCCGCAATGGCGGCAGTCGGTGATGGCGATTTTTCCGTGCAGTTGCCGCGGCATTGGGAAGGCGTCGACGGCAAGCTCGCGGAAAGTTTCAATCTGATCGTCAATCAGAATCGCCGCCTGGCGCGCGACCTCGCGCTGGCCGGCGAGAAAGTCGGACGGCAGGGCCTCACGCGTCATCGCCTCGTCCCCGCGAACCGGCAAGGTGCGTGGGCCGAGATGGAACAGTCGATCAACGGTCTGATCGACGATCTGGTCCGCCCGGTCGAAACGATGACCGAGGCGATGGCCGGCGTGGCCAAGGGCGACCTGACGCGCACCGTGCCGCTCGAAGCCGACGGCCGGCCGTTGCTCGGCGAATTCCAGCGCTCGGCGAACATCGTCAATCGCATGATCGAGCAGATGAAGGAGTTCAGCTCCGAAGTCACGCGCGTTGCGATCGAAGTCGGCACCGCCGGATTGCTTGGCGGTCAGGCGAAAGCCAAGGGTGTGTCCGGCGTGTGGAAGGATCTGACCGATTCGGTCAACCAGATGGCGAACAACCTGACCGCGCAGGTGCGCAACATCGCCGAGGTGACGATCGCGGTCGCCAACGGCGACCTGTCGCGCAAGATCACGGTGGATGTGCGCGGCGAAATCCTGCAGCTGAAAGAGGCCATCAACACGATGGTCGACCAGCTGCGCGGCTTCGCCTCCGAAGTCACGCGCGTTGCGCGCGAGGTCGGCACGGAAGGCAAGCTCGGCGGCCAGGCGATCGTGCCGGGTGTCGCCGGCACGTGGAAGGATCTGACCGACTCGGTCAACGCGATGGCGTCGAACCTCACCTCGCAGGTGCGCAACATCGCCGAGGTCACGACGGCGGTCGCGAAGGGCGATCTGTCGCGCAAGATCACGGTCGACGTGCGCGGCGAGATCCTCGCGCTGAAAGACACGATCAACACGATGGTGGACCAGCTCAACGGCTTCGCGGCCGAAGTCACGCGCGTCGCGCGCGAAGTCGGCACCGAAGGCAAGCTCGGCGGCCAGGCCGAAGTGCCGGACGTCGCGGGTACGTGGAAGGACCTTACCGACCACGTCAACTCGATGGCGTCGAACCTGACCTCGCAGGTGCGCAACATCGCCGAGGTGACGACGGCGGTCGCGAAGGGCGATCTGTCGCGCAAGATCACGGTCGACGTGCGCGGCGAAATCCTCGAGCTCAAGAACACCATTAACACGATGGTGGATCAGCTCAATGGCTTCGCCGCGGAAGTCACGCGCGTCGCGCGCGAGGTCGGCACCGAAGGCAAGCTCGGCGGACAGGCCGTGGTGCCGGGCATCGCCGGCACGTGGGCGGATCTGACGGACTCGGTCAACGCGATGGCGTCGAACCTGACCGCGCAGGTGCGCAACATCGCGGAAGTCACGACGGCGGTCGCGAAAGGCGACCTTTCGCGCAAGATCACGGTGGACGTGCGCGGCGAAATTCTGGAGCTCAAGAACACCATCAACACGATGGTCGATCAGCTCAACGGCTTCGCGGCGGAAGTCACGCGCGTCGCACGCGAAGTCGGCACCGAGGGCAAGCTCGGCGGACAGGCCGAAGTGCCGGGCGTCGCGGGTAC